>Ga0209075_1000188_pt1 | contig 57084 bp, 49 predicted proteins | sample Stecom2011_FD_187523 | JGI IMG/M metagenome (GOLD analysis project Ga0209075, IMG submission 187523) | Agricultural soil microbial communities from Utah to study Nitrogen management - Steer compost 2011 (SPAdes) (version 2) | ecosystem: Environmental > Terrestrial > Soil > Agricultural land...
CCTACTTAAGTTAAGATATTCTCCTATCCTAAAATATATCCTGCAAAAAAAGGGCGAAGCTTTCCCTTCACCCTTATAATCTCATATTTCAATTAAATTTATTGTCCTTTTGCCAATTTAGCTGTTTTTATAGCGGGTTAAGAACTGTTTAGTCCTCTCCTCCCTAGGGTTTTCAAAGACCTCCTGGGGACTGCCCTGTTCCACAATGATGCCTTCATCCATAAAGATAATCCGATCTGCCACATCCTTAGCAAAATCCATCTCATGGGTTACAATTATCATTGTAGTATTGCGGTCTGCAAGATTTTTTATAACCTTTAAAACCTCTCCAGTCAGTTCAGGGTCTAGGGCAGAAGTAGGTTCATCAAAACATAGTATGTCAGGCTCCAAGGCCAGAGCACGGGCTATGGCTACCCTTTGCTGCTGACCACCAGATATCTGGTGGGGGTAGTTGTCTAGCTTGTCCTCTAGGCCAACCTGGCAAAGCAGGTCCCTGCCATGGGCCTTTATTTCCTCCATAATAGCCCTTTTGTTAGCCTTGTAATCAGGCCTTTCCTTGGCTAAAAGCTCTGCCGCTAGAGTCACATTTTTAAGTACCGTATACTGAGGGAATAGGTTAAAGTTTTGAAATACCAGGCCAAAGTGCAGGCGTTTTTTCCGTAGCTCACTCTCTAGCTGGCTAGCAGGGTCTCCTGCATCAAAAATTATCTCATTATTTACGATGATTTTCCCATTATCAGGCCTTTCTAAAAAGTTTAGACACCGAAGCAGGGTGGTCTTGCCACTACCTGAGGAGCCAATGATTGCAATTGACTCGCCCTTGTCCAGCGAAAAATCAATATCCTTTAGTACCTGGAGGGATCCAAATTTCTTTTCTAAATTTCTAACCTGTAAAATAGCCACCTATGCACCCTCCTTTACACACTAAAGTAGGCTAGTTTCTTTTCCAGCCAGTCTAGCAGTATGGTTAGTAGACCAATAAAGACAAGGAAGTAGATACCTGTAGCAAAGAGGGGCCAAATCAGTCCCCTGCTACTATACTCCCCTGCCATCATAATAATTTCCTTGTTGGCAATAATGCGGGCCAAGGATGTATCCTTTACCAGGGTGATGACCTCATTACCTACTGGGGGCAGGATACGCTTTATCACTTGGAGCAGGGTAACCTTGAAAAAAATCTGTACCTTTGTCATGCCTAGCACTTGACCGGCCTCATACTGGCCCTTTGGTATACTCTCAATACCGCCCCTAAAGATCTCAGAGTAATAGCAGGCATAGTTGATAACAAAGGCCACTGTTGCAGCTACAAACCGGCCTGTAGCTCCACCCGGCCAGGAAAAGGACAGCTTTAATAGGCCTGGCCCATAAAAGATTATCATAAGCTGGAGCATCAAGGGGGTCCCCCTTACCATCCAGACTATTGTCCTAACCAGCCAGCGCAAGGGGCGGAAACGACTCATAGATCCAAAGGAAATCACAACTCCCAAGGGCAGTGAGAATATTAGGGTTAATGCAAATAGCTTGCAATTTAGCAGAAAGCTCTCAGTCAGGCGACTGATGATAACAGAAACCTCGTTCATAGACCTAAAACCAACCTAAGACAATTCTAGGCCGTATTTATCAGCAAGTTCTGCCATGGTGCCATCCTTTACTAGGTCATCTAAAATCTCATTGACCTTTGCACAAATATCAGAGCCCTTGCGGAAGGCTATACCATAGTCCTCTTCGGCCAAGTGGTCAACAATTTCAACATCCTCATAGCTAGTACCAGGGCCGGTCATAGTCTTGGCCAGGGTCAGGTCTAGTACAGCAGCATCCACAGTATTGGCCTTTACTTCCATCAGGGCCTCTGTCTGTAGGGTCTTTGGAACAAAGTCTGCCTTGCTTAGGTTCTCGTCATCCTTTATTGCGTCCTCACCTGCAGAACCTTGCTCGGCTGTCACGGTCTTGTCTATCAAAGAAGCAGTACCGTCATAGGCGGTCCCCTTTTTTACTATAACAACCTGGGCATTCTTGACATAGGGCTTGGTTATCTCCATTTCCCTTTTTCGTTTTTCGTCTATTGTTAGCCCATTCCATATGCAGTCAATGGACTTGGCGTTTAGTTCTACTTCCTTTGTGTCCCAGTTGATCTCAACAAATTCAGGTTCTAGACCTAGCTTGTCACAGACTATTCTGGCTAACTCAGTGTCAAAACCAGTAAAGTTACCCTCTTCATCTGTGTAGTTCATTGGGGCATAATCTGTATAGCCGATAATTAACTTGCCATTGCTTTTAACATAGGCCAAGTCGCTATCTTGCGACTTTTTGCCACAAGCACAAAGGCTAATAACAACTGTTAGGACCAATAGCAGGATTAGCTTCTTTTTTATATTATTTTTTATCATACTCAAACCCTCCATAAATATCTTTATAACACTTTACCATTATACCACTTTAGTGTGTTAAAGCAAGCACTTTTTTTAGAGAACCTTTCTCTGGCAAGTAGACCTAAGAAAAATGCTCTTAGTCTCCATAGATACAAGCATGAAAAAAAGGCTTTATAGCCTTTAGACTTTACAGCCTTTTAAATTAAAGCACCTTCTTGAAAAATCTTGCTTTATTCACTCTTCGTTTTCGGGTTCACCCCAACAATTGACACAGAGCCATTAAAAAAGAGACATTGGAATCTCTCAATGTCTCTTTAGTAATAACTATTAATTTATCCTATTTAATGCTCCATTTGTTTGGCTAAAAAACCCGCCGCCGTTTCTGATACCTTTAGCTCTACATCGCCCATATGGACATTGGGCTCCTTTGACAATAATACTACTGCCCCTATTGGATCACCGTCTGCAATTATTGGTGCTACAACTTGAGCTGTATATGGGGCTTGTCCATCCTCACTAGCTCTTATACTATGAATGCGTCCATCTTCGCCCCGGTTGGCAACTACTGGCCTTCTTTGCTCCATTATGGCCTCAAGATCAGAGCTTATTGACTTGTCAAGATACTCTTTTTTGGCAGCACCAGCTATGGCCACTATATAGTCCTTGTCTGTAACACAGGCAATATGGTCAAGAGTCTGGTTTAGTGATTCTACATATTCATGGGCAAAATCACCTAGCTCGCCAATTGGGGAATACTTTTTAAGTATGACTTCGCCTTCACGGTCTGTGAAGATTTCCAGAGGATCTCCTTCTCTAATTCGCAAGGTTCGACGAATCTCTTTAGGGATAACCACTCTACCCAAGTCATCAATACGCCTTACAATCCCAGTTGCTTTCAATAACATCCCTCCTTGATCTGCATTGGTTTACTTGTTTATCCTTGCACATTTATTATTTTACTGGTATGTGCCTTTTATGCATACAAGTGGAGATGATTAATGACTTAAACTATAGTCTTTTTTCAAACTTTTCTATCTTGGCTTCCTCTATCCAGGTCTCTATTATGGAGTTTGACTCCTTGTTTCGCTTTTCTTCAAGTACGATCTTTTCAAGGTCTTCTTTTATATCTTCATACTTTATGATTTTGTCTTCCTTGGCCTCATAAACTTTTATTATATGGTAGCCATTATCTGTTGCTACAAGGTCTGATACCTCATCTTGGTCTAGTTCAAAAGAAGCTTCTAAAAACTCAGGCCGCATGCTCTCATCCCTTAGCATGGTATAGCCGTCTTTATACTTTTCGTTCTCCATACCTGGGTCTTGCCCATGGTCCTTGATTAGCTGCTCAAAATCCTCTCCAGCCTTTACTAGGGCTAGGACCTCATCAGCCTTTGCCTTGATTTCTTTTAGCTTTTCCTCGCGAAGCTGGTTAGCCTCGTCCTCTTTTTGCCCTCTCCTGAGCTCCTCAATTTCCTTTGTAACCTCTTCATCTAGTTTTATCAGGATATGCTTTACCCTTCTCATGGCTGGCTCAGTTACTATTTCAATAGAGGCATAATCCTTGTAAGAAGGATAGTTGGTTTGGAACTCAAGTTCAACGTCGTAAACCTTTTTAACTTCCTCTTCATCAACAGTCAGGTCCTCTGTCAGCTTTTCAAAATAGGCCTTGACAACCAGGTCCTCAGCGATTCGTTCAACATACTCATCTTCAGTTAGGCCGATGGCATCTAGCCATTTTTTAAACTCATCCTGGGCCTCTTTTAGGTACTCATCATCAGTTTTTGGGGTCTTGTCTTCATCCTCTAGGTCAGCTTCCTTTTTTCTTTCAGCATCTTCCTTTAAAAAGGAGTCCTTTTCCTGTCTGGCTTCTTCCTTAAACTCATCATTTAATACAAAGCCTGCATCCTTTGCCTTTTGGTTTATTATCAGCTTGTTTACTAGCTGATCAAGTATTTGAGCCTTTATCTCGGCTGCTTGATCTTCATCTAGGTTGCCATACAAGGCAGTATATAATTCAAGCTCATCTAAAACAGCGGCCTTTAGGATCTTTTCGCCGTTTACCTCTGCCACTACTAGCTTTCTGTCCTTGTCCTCATTGACTGATACTATGCCACAGCCTACGATAAGCATTGATAAGACAATTATCATGGCAGTGATGGCCTGTCTCTTCCAGTTTTTCAAAATCCTCATCCTTCCTCTTTACTAGAGATAATTACACCTAATTATACACATTCAAAGCTTTATTGTAAATGGTCTATTAGTAAGGAGGACCTAGAGAAAAAATATGCCAGGACCCTTTTAATAGGCTAAAGCAGGCCTGGCCACTATAGGGCAAAATAAAAAGCCCCCTTATAAAATTTAACAAGAGGGCAAATATAAATAGCTATTTATGCTAGTGCTTATGGTCATGCTTATGTTCTTGCTTATAGTCGTGTTTATGATCGTGCTTATGATCGTGCTTATGATAGCGCTTGTTTCATGCTTATGCTAGTTATCATGATCGTGCTTATGGTCGTGGCCATGGCAGGCGCTGGCTGTTGATTCTAGCTCACCTTTTAGATAAGCCTTAACCACAAGCTCGGCACTTCCACTACAGCCTATTATTACTTTTATCCCGTGGTCATTAAAAATATCAATAGCCCCGGCCCCCATCCCTCCTGAGATTACTAGCTTTACACCCATATCATTTAGGAAATTGGGCAGAAAGCCTGGCTTGTGTCCTGGGTTTTTTATTGTATTTTTTGAGACTATCTGACCATCATTAGCTTCAAAAATCACAAAGGCCTCACAATGACCAAAGTGGTCTGTAACCATGCCATTGTCACTTGCTACTGCAATTTTTTCCATCTACCTTGCCTCCATTTGCTCTAGTAATTTAGCTACTCCGTCTAGCCAATTGCCTTCGAATAGTTCAATCACGCCCCTGTCACAGGCAGCAGAGATCTTTGGATCAATTGGTAGCTTGGCAAGGACCTCAAGCTCATACTTGCTAGCTATCTCATCAATATGGCTATCTCCAAAGACCTTGTACCTTTTTCCGTTATCAGGGCATTCAAAGTAGGATAGGTTCTCTACCAGACCTAGGATGGGTACCTTCATAAGCTCAGCCATCTTTACTGCCTTGGCAACTATCATAGATACCAGCTCCTGAGGAGATGTTACAATGACTATCCCATCGACAGGGATAGATTGAAAGACTGTTAGGGGAACGTCTCCTGTACCCGGTGGCATATCGATAAACATATAGTCCACATCAGACCAGACAACATCGGTCCAAAACTGTTTGACAGCACCGGCTAAAATAGGTCCCCTCCAAACAACCGGATCTGTATCATTTTCCAGTAACAGGTTAACCGACATTATTTCTATACCGGTCATGCTTTTTACAGGATATATACCATGTTCAGACCCTTGTGCCTTTTCCTTTATGCCAAAGGCCTTGGGTATTGATGGTCCAGTTATATCTGCATCTAGCACAGCAGTCTTGTAGCCTAGCCTGTTCATGGTAACTGCCAGCATAGAGGTTACAAGGGACTTTCCAACCCCTCCCTTGCCGGAAACAACACCTATTACCCTTTTAATAGAGCTCAGCTCATGTGGTTTCTCAATAAAATCCTTTTTTTCTTGTCCCCTTCCCTGTTCACATTCCTCTGAACAGGTCTCGCAGTTTTGACTACAATTTTCACTCATACTTACATCCCCTATTCGTTTTTTTATTCAAATTTATCTAAAATTATAATCTATCCTTATACTCGGACCGTCTCTTTCGCCCTTTCTAGCTATGTCCTATAATACTTTTTTCTGTTTCTAGCTAGATCATTTAATACTTTTCTGCTCTTTCAAGCTAGGTCCTATAATATAATCTGGCTACCTGTACTAAGGTAGGCTAACCTATCTCCCATGATATTCTCTAGCCTTTGATAGGGCCCCATGCCTGTACAGTGGCAGGTGTAAAAGCTGGCCCCAGTAGACAATAGCCTTTCCCCTAGCCTGTCTATAGTTTCTGCTTCCTCCTCAATTCCAGGTCTAGACAGGTGAAAACCACCTATTACATAGTCAGGCCAGCTAGCCTGAAGGCCTTTATAATGGTCTAGGATATTGACAATACCAACATGGGCACAGCCGGTTAATAGGAGGGTCTTGCCCTTCTGCCTAATGACAAGGTTTTGCTCATGGAGAAAGTCATCCTCAACTAGCCGGTCCCCCTCCCTTTTAAGCAGGCCCTTGTTGGCCCTAGGCATAAGCTTTTTTTGCCCAGAACTTTGGAAAAGCCAGAGGTCATTATCAATTTGGTACTCAGCTGAAACAAAGACTATCCGCTCATTGTCCCTAAGCCTTTGGTCAGGGCCAATATACTTAAGCCCTTCATCGGGCCTTTGGCTGTAGAATCTCTCAAAGGCCTGCTGGTGGATAAAGATGCCAGCCTTGGTGTTTTCCCTTAAAAAGGTCCTAAGGCCCCCACAGTGATCATAATGGCCATGGGAGATTACTAGATAGTCAACATCTGCTATATCTACACCCATGCCCTTGGCATTTTCTAAAAAAAGACTGGATGCACCTAGGTCAAATAGGATTTTACCTGCCTTGGTCTCTATGTACAGGCAAAGGCCATGCTCGCTTAAATAGTCCTTTGAAATTGAGGTGTTTTCCACTAAAACCTTTATCTTCATATCCTATTTACCAGCTTCCCTATAAAGTTCTTCCATGGTCTTTGTAAATAAATCTCTAACTGCCATTCCAGCCGAGCACTCTATATCAACTATTGTTTGCCCACTGTTTATGGCCTTGACCGCTAGAGGGTCAAAGGGAATCTGGCCAACAAGGGGCAGGTTATGGAAAGAGCAATAGGTCCTTATCTTGTTTGAGTTTTCTATATTGGTATCGTACCTGTTTATACATACGAGTAGCTTGTCTGTAAAGGTTTTAGCCGTTTTTACTATACGGTCCATATCACTAATAGCAGATAGGCTAGGCTCTGTTACAATTAAGACCATGTCAGCCCCGCTAAGTGACGCAATAACAGGGCAACCGATACCCGGAGACCCATCTATTATGGCTAGATCTACTCCACTTGCTGCCTGCCTCATCCTTTTTTTCACCTGGCTAACAAGCAGGCCTGAAGTCCCCTGCCCTATTTCAAGCTGAGCTGTCGAAAAAACCTTATCTGTGCTAGCCTTATCTTCTAAATACAAGTACATGTTTCCTGCCAAATTTGCCTCCATCCTAATTGCCTTTGCAGGGCACAAGTAGGCGCAAAGGCCACAGCCCTCACAGGCATAGGGGTTCACCCTGTAGCCATCCTTATCAGAGATTGCATCAAAGCGACAGTGGTCCTTGCAGATGCCACAATCTATACAGAGGTCCTTGTCTATCTCTGCTAGGGGCAGGCCATAATAGTCCTCCCTGTCAGGCTTAGTATCCCAAGCAGCTACTAAATGAAGGTTTGGTGCATCGACATCACAGTCAGCATAGGCCCTAGCCTGGGAAAGTTTTATAAAGGCACTTGCTATTGTAGTCTTGCCAGTCCCTCCTTTACCGCTTAGGATAAGTAGCTCTTTCACAGCCTAGCTCCTCCTTTACTATTCTTAATAGGGATAAGAAAAACTCATGGTATTTTTTATCCTCCATAGCAGCAATGCCCGCATTAGAGCTTATTTCCCCTAGCTTCTTATCAAAGGGGATCCTAGCTAAGACCTTTATACCTCTATCTTGGCAAAAGGCTTCCACTGGGTTTTCTCCCTCCACACACTTGTTTAGGACCACACCATGGGGCTTTTTAAGGAGCCTTACCAAATCATAGACCATCGCAAGATTGTGGACACCAAAGATTGTTGGTTCGGCTACTAATATACAGTAGTCTGCCTCCTTTATAGAGTCCATTACAAGGCAGGAGCTACCAGGAGGGCAGTCTATAAAAATGTCCTTATCAGCCTCATTCTTTGCCTCGTCAAAAAGCCTATTTATAATGGGAACACCCGAGGCCTCTCCTGGATCCAAAAAGCCGGTATATAGACTAACTGGAGCCTTGGGGCTAGTCTGGCACACCATAACCCTACCAATAGGCCTATCTGTTTCTGTTATGGCCTTGTCAGGGCAAAGGATAGAGCAGGCTCCACAGGAATGACAAAGCTCCTGAAAAACTAGTAATTTATCCTTTATATAAGCCAGGGCATTAAAATTACAAAATTCAAGGCACTTTTTGCAAGCACTGCATAGATTAATATCTACTCTTGGACTTTTAACTGCTACTATATCTTCTTTAAAAGACTTAGGCTCAAAAAATAGATAGGCGTTTGGCTCCTCCACATCGCAGTCAATATAGACAGAGTCCTCTGCAACACTAGCTAGATTTACTGTTATAAGGGTCTTGCCTGTCCCTCCCTTGCCACTTAGGACAGATAGCTTCATATTATCTGCCCCCATGAAAGCCAGGGTGTACCTCTTCTAACTGGGATAGTTCACCATCTATAAAGGCCTTTATATTGTCCTTGGCCAAAGTCGGCCTTGCCTTGTAGACCTTTATGTCGGCTGCGCTTAATACATCGGCTGCATTTTGACCTAGCCTAGGTGTTAATAGGGCTTGGACCTTGCTGTCGGCTATCAGCTGGGCTGCAATTATACCTGCTCCACCCCTACTAACTGCTGCCCGGTTTTCAACAAAGCTAGCCTTTTCACTTTCAATATCATAGATTAAAAAATAAGGTGCCCTCCCATAGGATACGGATACCCTTGTATCCATATTGTTTTCATCAACTGGTATTGCAATTTTCATTTGCATCCTCCATTCTTTTTTAACTACTAGGTGGATAATCCATCAGTCAGCCTGGGGATCGGAATCTAAACAGCTAAGATATCTAAATCTGCCCCGCCTTTGACAGCCCCTGCCACAGCCCCTTACAGAGTCATCACATAGCCTGTATTGGCCCCCTTTGATAAGGAGGGTCATCCCATTGACAAGTGACTGGGCCAGCTTTTTTCTAGCCTCAGTATAAATGCCTTGAACGGTAGTGCGGGCGATATTCATCTGTTCTGCACACTCCTGCTGGCTAAAGCCCTCTAAATCTATAAGCCTTATGGTCTCATATTCATCAACCGTCATAGTTATATTATTATTGTCGGCCATCCCTGCATTTAGGGGACCAAAGCTATTGGCCTTAGGCAGCCTGCAAACCCTTCTCCGCTTTATTGGTCTAGCCACTATCCATCACCCCCGTCTTGGTCAAATTGGGCTTATGACATATGTCATCTATCTTTATTATATAGGGTTTATGACATAAGTCAATAACTCTTTTAGGCAGACAAAAAAACCGTCAGGTTAGATTATTCTAACATGACGGCTAAATATTACTGACTTAGGCCCTTAACTTATAAAGGCAAGAGCCTTTAATGGCTAATTTTTATTAGCTGACCTGTCCTAACTTTGAGTATCGTCCTTAAATTGTCCACAGCTACTAGCTGAGGGGCAGCCTGAGCAAGTAGCGCAGTAATTTTTGTTTTTAAAATTTTTAACCTGCCTATAAACTAAATATATGACATAGGCAGCAATTACAACTCCAATAAGATACTTTAGCATAGTCTTACTTCCCTTCTATATAAAATCCTAAGTCTTGTCCTAGCAACTAAATGAAAAGTCCTACTATTTGATAGACCAAAATCGAGGCTAGCCAGGCAAATACAAGCTGGAATGCAAATACCAAGGCTGTCCACTTGATTGACTTTAGCTCCTGGCCAATTACAGCTAGGGCGGCAACACAGGGTGTGTAGAATAAAACAAATATCATCATAGAGTAAGCATTCAAGGCCCCAAAGCCTATTGCGGCTAGTGACTGCTGCATGGCGCTTAAGCCCAGGGCAGACTCTACATTTGCGATACCAAATAGGATACCCATAGATGAAACCACTACTTCCTTGGCAGCTAGCCCTGCTATCAGGGATAGGCCTATCTGCCAAAAGCCTAGACCTGCTGGCCCAAGGACCGGGACCAGGATCCTACCTATGCTAGCGCCAAAGCTTTGGGACATATCCTCTACAAAGCCACCTGTTCCAAACCTGAGGATAAACCAAAGGACAACAGAGGCTAAAAAGATGGTCGTACCTGCCTTGGTTAAATAGGCCTTTACATTTTCCCAAACATAGATAAAGATGCTATGGGCATTGGGGGTTTTGTACTCCGGTAGCTCTATAAGTAGCTGGTTGAGCTCTTGGCCCCTACCCTTGTCTTTCTTTTTATCCATACCTTTTTCTATCTTGTTAACTAGATAGGCTGTTAAAAGACCTGTCACAAGCCCAATTACATACATGGACAGGGCAGCTAGGGGTGCAAACTTTCCAAAAAAGAGGCCCGATAACAGAATGTAGATGGGTATCTTGGCAGAGCAGGACATAAAGGGGGTTATAAGGATGGTTTTTATCCTATCTCTTTGATTTTCTAGGGTCCTGGTGGCCATAATCGCAGGAACAGTACAGCCAAAGCCAAGTAGCATGGGGATAAAGGCCTTACCCGATAGGCCTACCTTTGACATAAGGCCATTCATAACATAGGAAATCCTAGCCATGTAGCCAGAGTCCTCTAGAAATGCTAGGGCCAAGAATAAAATTGTAATGTTGGGCAGGAAGGTCACTATGGTACCGACTCCCGCTATAATACCATCTACCAGCAGGGAAGTTATGACCGGTCCTACTCTAAGGTCTGTTAGGACTGTCTCTGTCCAGCTGCCTAGGCCTTCTAACCACTGTTCTAGTATGCCTGTTATGCCGTTACCTAGGGCAAAGGTTAAAAAGAAAACCAGGCCCATGATGGCAAAAAAGATGGGTAGCCCCCATATCCTATGGGTCAAGACACTATCAACCTTGTCTGTAAAGATCTCTTTTTCCTGCTTGTTTATAAGGGTTTCCTCTACGATTTCCTCTATAAAATCGTACTTTTCGTTGATAATATCGGTCTCATAGCTCCTATCAACAATATCAGAGACATCGATTGGATAGGTCTCCATTATCTCCTTGTCCTGTTCTAGTAGCTTTATAGCAAAAAAGCGGGGATTGTAGATGGCTGGATCATATGCTATTAGCCTTTGGACAAGCTTTTCTATCTTGTCCTCTATAGGGTCACTATAGACCATTATCCTCTTGTGCTTTAGGTCCATATCAGTACTATGGGATACTGCATGCATAAGGATATCTAGGCCTGTTTTTTTCCTGGCTGAAACAGGTATCACCGGTATAGCTAGCATCTCATGCAGGCGATGTGTATCTATCTCCATACCCCTTTCCTCAACAACGTCCATCATGTTTAAGGCTAAGACTAGGGGCTTGCCTATTTCAATTAGCTGGAGGGCTAAATAAAGGTTCTTTTCAAGGTTTGAAGCGTCAGCCACATCCACTATAACATCTACATCGTCACTTAGGATATATTGGCGGCTAACCTTTTCCTCTATAGAGTATGAGGTCAAGCTGTAGATACCTGGTAGGTCTACTAGCTTGTAAATATGCTTGTGGTATTTAAAGGCCCCCTGCTTTTTCTCTACTGTTACTCCAGGCCAGTTGGCTACCTTTAGCCTTGCCCCAGTATAGGCGTTAAACAAGGTAGTCTTGCCAGAGTTGGGATTACCAATAAAGCCTATCTGTAGCTCCTCTTTTAACTGGCCATTTTCCCTCTTTGGGGCTATATTATCCTTCTTATCAGCTATCAATTCTTGTCCTCCATTCCACTTAGATCACTATCTAGCATTTTGCCTAGGGCCTGGCATCTAGCACAGGTCCCCCTAAAGCCTCTACCATGGCCGTGACCTCTCCCATGACCTCGACCTCTCCCGTGGTCTCGGCAAGAGCCCCTTCTACCCCTTTCAAGGTCGCTATCTAGGGCCTCCCTTAGCAGGATATAGTCTGCTAATTCCTTGCCAATTGCCAGTCTGTTTCCTCTTACCATAAAGATAATAGACCCATCTAGAGCCTGGTTGATTTTGCGTATCAAAGTCCCCTCAATTAGACCCATGGCCTCTAGCCTTCGCTTTACAGGCTGTCCTATCGTCGACTCCTCAACTACATATAATTTTCCGTTTTTTGCTTCCTTTAAGGTCATAGTCTATCCCCTCTTATAATGTGTCTTGCAGTAATACTAAACTTTACTTTAAGCTGCCTAGCCTGCCTGGCTGGCCTGAACTAAATCTATAGTAGCGTCAACTAGTAAAACTACTATAAATAATCACTCCTCTAGCTAAAAGCTATCTAAAGCAGACTTTAGCCAGCTTAGATTAGCTTATATAAGAAAAAAAATAAGACCCAGTTGATATTTAGTTTTAGGCTAGGCAATAGGGCATTATTTGTTTACTTGATGGCCTTTTCAAGATATGCCTCAATAGCCATCAACATTTTATCGGTAATCACATGCTCCATCCTACATGCGTTAAGTGAAGCCTCGTCGGGGCTAAGGTCTAAGGACCTTTCTAAAAACTCAGTTACTATGCAGTGTTTGTGGTAGATTTGCTCTGCAGCCCTCCTACCCTTTTCTGTCAAGGTAATATAGCTATAGGATTCCTTGTTGACATAGCCTTCGTTTTTGAGCTTGGTCATAGCCTTGGACACACTTGGCTTTGTTACCCCCAGGCCCTCTGCTATATCAACTACATGGGCATGCTTATGGTCCTTTTCAAGTATATATATGGTCTCTAGGTACATTTCCATTGATTTGTTAAAAAGCATATGCCCACTCCTAATAATTGATCCCATGTAAAGTTAGCCTCGGCTAACTCATAAAAAATTTATCATGTTTTCCCTCCTATGTCAATAGATTTTCAAAAAAAATTCATATGGCTAGCTAGGGCAAAGTAAAGAAAAAAGCACCTGAAGATCTTACTTAAAAAAATTTTTCACCAAAGATGTGACCTAAACTAAAAACATATTCCTCCTAAAGATGTGATCAAAACAATGAAAGGCTCCATTTAAGCTAAACAAAGAAAGACTCCATTTGACCAAAACAAAGAAAACTCCATTTAATCTAAATAAAGAAAGGCTCCAAAAGGCCCAGACAAAGAAAGTCCCCATTCCTTGGGATGGGGACTGTTTTATGTAGCTTCTATTATCCATTTTAATTAGGGACTATCCTTATGTCAGCTCTGCTATCCTCCCTAATTGAGGATTTTTTTATACTAGCTCTATTCACCCCTCTAATTGGGGATTCTTTTATGCAAACTCCATTATCCTCTCTGGTAGGAGATTTACTTATAAAAGTCTAATATTCGCTCTAATTTAGGACTTGCTTATGTCAGCTCTGCTATCCGCTCTAATAGGGTTTTTACCTTGGTCAGGGCCAGGTCCCCGTTTTCCTCCTTGAGCATTAAGGTAAATAGATAGGGGTTAGACCCTGTATACCTTATAATATCCCTGTTCTCATTTAAGATTACCATCAAGACCCTATTATCAAGTCGCCTGTCATTGGCAAGCTTTAGCCTAACACTTCTACCATGCATGCTTATCTGGCTAAAGCCAAGCCTACTGGCTAAGGCCTTTATATAGGCTATATCTATAAGGTTTTGTGTGGCCTTGGGTATCTGGCCAAACCGGTCCTCTAGTTCCTCTTCTACGTCATATTTATACTTTAGATCCTCTATGGCAGCTATCCGCTTGTACATCTGTATCTTTTGATTTTGCTGGCTGATATAGGAGCTGTCAATATAGGCATCCACCCTTATATCAATCAGGGTAGCCTCCTCTTTTACCTGTTCTTGGCCCTTTAGGGTCCTTATAGTCTCATCTAGGAGCTTGCAATATAGGTCATAACCCACTGCAGCCATTTGACCAGACTGCTGGGCCCCTATGATACTGCCAGCCCCCCTTATCTCTAAATCCCTCATGGCGATCTTAAAGCCTGAGCCAAACTCAGTAAACTCCTTTATGGCCCTTAGCCTTTTTTCTGAAACCTCAGTTAAAATTTTATCCTTTTTATAGGTGAAATAGGCATAGGCGATCCTGTTTGACCGGCCTACTCTACCCCTTAGCTGATAGAGCTGGGCTAGGCCAAGGTGGTCAGCATCATATACAATCAGGGTGTTAACATTGGCAATATCCAAGCCATTTTCAATAATGGTCGTACACAGGAGAATATCATACTCATGCTCATAAAAGGCTAGCATAATCCTCTCAAGTGAGCTTTCATTCATCTGGCCGTGGGCTGTAGCAATCCGAATATCCGGTAGCAGGGCCCTTAGCCTCTCAGCCATCCGTTCCATGGTCTTTACATGGTTGTAAACAAAGTAGACCTGGCCTCCCCGGTGGACCTCCCTTATAATTGCGTCCCTGATCATAGCATCATCGTATTCTATGACATAGGTCTGGACAGGATAACGGTCCTCTGGTGGTGTCTCAATCAGGCTTATATCACGGATTCCAACCAGGGACATATGCAAGGTCCTGGGTATGGGGGTTGCTGTCAGGGTCAGGACATCGATGTTTTTCTTTATTTCCTTGATTGTTTCCTTGTGGCCTACACCAAAGCGTTGCTCCTCATCAATGATTAAAAGACCTAGGTCCTTGAATACCACATCCTTGCCTAGTAGGCGATGGGTACCTACGATAACATCTACATTTCCTTCCTTTAGCCTTTTAATAATGTCCTTTTGCTCCTTGGCACTTTTAAACCTAGACAGGACCTCTATAGTAAAGGGAAAGTCCCCAAATCGACTAACAAAGGTATTGTAATGCTGTTGGGCCAGGATGGTTGTCGGTACCAAGACTGCCACCTGCTTGGCATCCATAACAGCCTTAAAGGCTGCCCTTAAGGCCACTTCGGTCTTGCCATAGCCTACATCCCCGCAAAGCAGTCTATCCATTACCCTGCTAGACTCCATGTCCCTTTTCACTTCCTCTATAGACTGGAGCTGGTCAGGAGTCTCTTCATAGGGAAAGCTTTGTTCAAACTGGGCTTGCCACTGGCTATCCTTTGAAAACTGAAAGCCCTCTGTGGTCTCCCTTGTAGCATAGAGCTTTACTAGGTCAAAGGCCAGATCCTTGACTGACTGGCGGGCCTTGGCCTTGGCCCTTTGCCACTGGTTGCCCCCTAGTTTTGATAGCTTTGGCCGCCTTTCATCCATACCGATATAGGGCTGGATAATATCCATCTGGTCAGTGGGTATATAGAGCCTATCTGTTCCTGCGTATTGAACGTGTAGATAGTCCCTTTCAACCCCGTTTACTGTCATTTTCTCAAGACCAAGATACCTGCCTATACCATGGTTTTCATGGACCACTAGATCACCCTTTTTAAGGTCTGTAAAGGGGTCTAGCTTGCTCTTGCTTTTTCTTGCCTTGGACCTATATTTTTGTACACCAAAGATGTCTCTATCAGCTATAAGTGCAAATCGGCCCTCCACATACTCAAAGCCCTTGCTCAGGGTCCCTGGCATTATTATGGTCTGGCCAGGCTTTATTTCTATATCGGCATTACTAGAAAGCAGCAGGGCCTCTATATCAAAGTCCCTAAGGGCCTCCTTGAGTCCCTCTCCCTTTTGCATGGAGCCCGACAGGAGGACTAGGCTATAATTTTTGCTTTTCCAATAGCTAATATCGTCTGCTAGGAGCTTTAGCTTGCCATCATAGGAGGGTATAGACCTAGAGGTCAGCTGGTAGATCCGGCTTGGATTGATTCCTAGGCTGGCCTTTGGCAGGGCTTGAAGGACCAGGCTTTTCCTAGTCTCTAGTCTAGCAATAAAGTCGCTATAGCTGGCATAGAGGCTGGCTTGGCCCTTTAGGGCCTGACCCCTTAAAAATAGGTCCTTGAAATGGTCTGTAAATGCTTTCTGGGAGTTGTTAGTATGGTCTCTCAGCCTTGAGGGCTCATCTAGAACTATTATTGACTCCTGGCCCAAATAATCAAGTATGGTCGCTGTTTGCTCATAAAAATAGCTTATATAGTTATAAAGTGAAGCCTCGACTAGGCCTGACTCTAAATTATCAATTAGCTCAGCTATGCTAGCTCCAACAGGCCTATCACTATACTGGTCCTCTTTTTCTGTATCCTTTCTCTTGCTAAGTAGGTCCCTTAGGTCCTGCTCTATTTTGTCCCTTCCAGCCCTTATTTGCTGGCTAGTTAAAACAAGCTCTCCTGCTGGGGATATTACAGCCCGCTCAATCCTTGAATCAGACCTCTGACTTAGGGGGTCAAAGCTGGTTATCGAGTCAATAAAGTCATCAAAAAAGTCAATACGGAAGGGTTTTTCTGAAGAGGGTGGGAAAATGTCAAAGATACTACCCCTTTGGCTAAACTGGCCCTTGCCCTCCACGGTGTCAACCCTCTCATAGCCTAGGTCTACTGCCCTCTCTGCCAGCCTAGCTAAACTATGCTCTTGTCCTTCTGCTAGCTCTAAAATACTATCCTTAAATACCTTTACGGGCATAAGGGGAGTCATTAGGGCATCAATTGAGGCTACTATTACAAGCTTTTCACCCCTTATTAGGCCTTCGAGGACCCTTAGTCTCTGGCTTATAAGGTCCTGGCTATGGGCAGCAGCATTGTAAAGCATCAGCTCCCTTTGGGGAAAGCTTACCGTTTCCTTGGGAAAGAAAAAGCGAAAGTCATTATAAAACTTGTCAGCCTGGATATCATCATAGGTAACAAAGAGGCATGGACCCCCAAGAGGGTAAGCAATAGAGCTTACAAGGTGACATTTTTGTACTTCAGATAGGCCGGTAATTGAGCTAAAACCTCTAAGTTGTCTGACCGATTCCCTTAAATTATTAAATTGTGTCCACCCCTTCATGGGCTCTTGCCAAATAGGCGGCATCTAGGTCAACTACCTTTCATTATAATGTAGTTAAAAAGGACATGGGCTAGGATTGCAAGGGAAATCGCAAGATAGATACTCCCTGAAAAGGCCAGGGAAAGGTATACTATGGCAGCAAAGAAAAGGTGACTTAGAATACTAACTAGCCCTGCCCACTTGCCTGTCTCCTCACTACTATTTACCAAATCATAGATTGCTTCGCCCACTCCAAAGAAAAAATGGACAAGCAAAATGGGCCTATTTAAGGTATAGGCCGGTATTGTTTTTGCTAGCTCCTCTATTAGGGGGGCAGCAAATATAATAGCCCTTTCCCTTAAGAGTCCTAGCAGTATTTTGTTTATAAGGTATGATAAAAAGAGAGCTCCGACTGCCAATAGTAGTGTTAGCATTAACTACTCCTATCCGTTATATCTGCTCATAGCTTGTTCTATACCTGTAGATATAATACATTCTATAGCTAAACGAGCCCTCTCACAAGCCTCCTTGACAGGTTCAATTTCATCATCTGTAAATCTTGACAAGACATAGTCAGCCAAATCCCAACCCTCTGGTGGTTTGCTTACCCCGATCCTAACCCTAGGGAAGGCATCTGAGTTTAAAAGGTAGACAACTGATTGCATACCCCTGTGACTGCCTGCGCTACCAGAGGGCCTTATCCTGAGTACACCAGAGTCTAGGTCAATATCATCATAGACAAGGATTATATTACTATCTTCGAGCTTGTACCATTGCTTTAGGGCAAGTAGGCTCTCACCACTATTGTTCATATAGGTTTGGGGCTTTGCAAGTACAACCCTTTGACCTGCAATTGTCCCCTCCCCTATAAGTGCCTTGTGCTTGATTTTATTTACCTTTATCCCATGGGCCTGTGCCAATATATCTATTACATAAAAGCCTATATTATGTCTGCTACCGTGATATTTGGTCCCCGGATTTCCTAAACCTGCTATTATAAACATTGGTTTTTCCTTTTTCTTTATTCAAATAGGGTACTAACAGGTAGTCCCTCATATATTCTTTCGATTGCTTCTGCAAAGAGTGGGGCAATTGAAAGGACCCTTATCTTGTCAATCCTTTTTTCAGGACTAAGAGGTATAGTATTTGTAATTACTAGCTCCTTTATATGGGAGTTTTGAATCCGCTCAATGGCAGGCCCTGAAAGTACACCATGACTACAGCATGCATAGACTTCCCTAGCCCCGCCCCTTTCAATTAGGGCCTTGGCCCCCTGCTGCAGGGTACCGGCTGTATCAATTAGGTCATCGACTAGTATACAGCGCTTGTCCTTTACATCTCCGATTATGTTCATAACCTCGGCTACATTTACCTTGGGTCTACGCTTGTCTATAATGGCAATAGGAGCATTTAGCTTGTGGGCAAAGTTCCTAGCCCTAGTAACGCTACCTAGGTCAGGTGATACGACAACAAGGTCATCACCACAGAAATTCCTCTCTATATAATGGCGGGCTAGTATGGGCATACCCACTAGGTGGTCAACTGGTATATTAAAAAAGCCTTGAATTTGTGCTGCATGTAGGTCCATGGTCAAGACCCTGTCTGCACCTGCACTAGTAAGTAGGTCAGCAATAAGCTTTGATGTAATGGGGTCCCTAGCCTTGACCTTGCGGTCTTGTCTTGCATAGCCATAGTAGGGTATAACTGCTGTTATCTCCTCTGCTGAGGCCCTCTTAAAGGCGTCTATCATAATAAGCAGTTCCATTAGGTTGGTGTTTACTGGTGCACAGGTGGATTGAACTATAAAAACATCAGATCCCCTGACTGTCTCAAATATATCCATAGCAATCTCACCATCGGAAAACTTTGAAACCTTGGCACTGCCCAGGGGCACTCCTACATGCTTTGCTATCTCCTCTGCTAGCTCAGGGTTTGAATTTGCAGTAAAAATTTTCAGGCTTATTCCACGAGTCATTATTCCGTCTCCTCCGTTTTTATCTTTTGGCAATATTCATTTTAGTATTCTCTGCTCGTATCTTGACTCCTCTTTGATAAATCTAATATTATCTTCCGGGATCTATATATGCAAAGGGGCCTATTTTGTCCTTTTCCTTTATCTGTCCACCTAAAATAACAGATGCTTGGATTGTAGCCTGCTTTCCTATACTAGTATCCTTTATCCTGTTACCGGGATAGATAATGCAGGCCTCAGCTATCTTGGTCTTGCCCTCTATGTAATTATTAGGATAGATAATTGTATCTTTGCCCAGCTCAACTAGGGGACCAATATAGGTATTAGCCGGATCAACTATGGTCACACCCTCTAGCATATGACCCTCATTTATCCTTTTGCGCATAATGGCATCAGCCTCAGCTAGCTGGACCCTGTTGTTGACGCCTAGCATCTCAGAGTAATCATCCATGGCATATATACCAAGCCTTTTCCCTTGACCCTTTAGTATGGTCAAAACATCTGTAAGATAATACTCATTTTGTGCATTATCTTGGTCAAGCTTGTCTAGGGTGGATAAAAGAGCATCTGTTTTAAAGCAGAACATAGAGGCATTTACCTCAGTTACCCTTTTCTCTTCTTCGCTTGCGTCCTTGTGCTCAACTATAGCTTTAAAGCTGCCATCAGGCTCCCGTAGCATCCTGCCATAGCCACTTGGATCTGGGACAATAGCTGATATGGCTACAGTATCAAAACCCTTTTCTAGTGTGTAGTCTAGCATTTTAGATATTGTTTGACCTGTAATTAGAGGTGTGTCACCTGCCAGAACGACTGTGTACTCCCTGGCCCTATCAAGTAATGGAGCTGCCATCATTACAGCGTGCCCTGTGCCTAGCCTCTCGGCCTGATAGGCAAATGAACACCTGTCACCTATGTGGGTCCTTACTAGGTCGCTCCCACTACCTATGACAACTATAGGTTTACTGTCTGAAATGCAATCTGCAGCGTCTAGGACATAATCTAAAATACTTCTGCCGCATACCTGGTGCAAAACTTTGGGTAGTTTTGACTTCATCCGGGTTCCTTCTCCAGCGGCCATAATTACGACTTGTACCCTTTGCTTCATCAATACGACTCCTCTTTGTCCATTAACGGACCATAGTCCGCCAGTCCCATTATACCTTATATTACTGGAAATGTTTATAGACTTAAGATAAAAAAAATCATGGGTATTTTGAGCATAAGGCACAAAAAAATAAGCTTTAAGGAGAAATGAATCTCCCTAAAGCTCATTCTTGGACTGATTTGTTGTACTCTTCGAGTACGGTTGATTGTATGAGTTCGCGCGTTTCTGATACTATGGGGTGAGCAATATCTCTATACTCACCATCTGGTGTCTTTCGGCTGGGCATAGCAATAAAGAGTCCATTTTGCCCATCGATAACTTTGATGTCATGCACGACAAACTCGTCGTCAAAGGTTACAGAGGCCACGGCCTTCATTTTTCCGTCAACATTTATCTTTCTTATGCGGACATCTGTAATCGTCACCCTAGTTCACCACCTCAAACGTATTATAATAGCGTTTACTAAAACTATATAAGTATTATTCGCCAAAATAATCCATTCTCCTTCTTAATTGCTAAAATCTTCTTAAATTTTGTTGGAAAACCATCTGGAGGGACTAATTTCTATACGCTTTTTCTCCTGATCGACAGAAACAAGCTCTACTAGAGAGAAATAATCATCCACCAGCTTGGCCTTTGGTTCACTTGTAGCAATAACCACTCCAACACCTACGATATCTATAGAAAACTCCTTTAATAGCTCCTGCATCCCCTTGGCAGTGCCACCGCCTCTCATAAAATCATCTATTATTAGGGCTCTTTTATAGCCCTCAATTGCCTTTTTTGATAGGTACATGGTTTCTAGCCTACCTGAAGTTGCTGTGGCATAGTTTATACTAACATTAGGTCCCTCAGTCACATTCCCCTTCTTTCGGGCTACCACAAGGGGACAACCTAGGAAATGGGCTGTCATAAGGGCTACTGGAATCCCCTTGGTCTCAACAGTAAGTATAAAATCAAGCTCCTTGTCCTTAAAGCTACTGGCTAAAATCTGACCTATATCCCTAATGGTTTCTGGCTTATGAATAATATCGTTCATATATAAAAAGCCACCTGGCAGCAGGCGCTGGCTTTCTGATAGTTTCTCGCATAGGTCCTCTACAAACTCCCGGCTATGATCATAAGATGGGGATACCTGATACCTAATCCCTCCTGCAGCTCCTGCTACTGTCTCTATGTCACCTAAGGAAAAGTGATTAATAGCCTTTTTAATGATGGCGATATCCTCACTGATAGTAGACTTGGCAGTATTAAACATCTGACTAAAATAAGATAGGGTAAATATTCGGTTAGGATGGCTAGACAGGATCTTGCTTATAGCAGCTACCCGATCATTTCTCTTTATCTTCTCCATAAAGCTCACTCCATTTCATTAAAGCTTATATCCAATTAAAGGTTCTTATGCATACTATATCATAAAAACAGAAAAAATCCGAACGAAATTTTATAAATTTAAAAAATCGTTCGTCCATTCCTAATGTTGATGAGAAAACAATATCAGCCTTTAGCAGGCAAAATGGCTTTTTTTACGGGCAGATACAAGAAAAAAGGCAGGTCCCTTATTTCTTGGTCCATGCCTTTATCACTTTTTTGCTTTTTTATTATATCATAGCTTTGTTATATAAGAAATTTTATGGTAGATAAGTATCCTTCAGTCCTAAAATCTACTGGCCAGCTAGTCCCTATCGGCAAGGGCAAACATTATCTCGCCCTCGGCGGCTATCTCTCCATCAACTAGTGCCTTTACACTAGCCTTGCCTATGAGTCCCTTTACCCTGTTGACCTTTACCTCCATATCAAGGCGGTCACCTGGCACAACCTGCTTTCTAAAACGGAACCTGTCTATCCCTGCAAAGAGGGCTAGCTTTTCCCTGTATTCTTCACAGGAAAGGATAGTAACTGCACCTAGCTGGGCCAAGGCCTCTGCAATAAGGACTCCCGGCATTACAGGATAGCCAGGAAAATGGCCTTGGAAATAAGGTTCATTTGCGCTTACATTTTTAAAGCCCTTGGCAGATATCCCTGGCTCTAACTCTAGGACCCTATCAACTAGAATAAATGGGTACCTATGAGGTATTCTATTTATTATCTCATTTATATCCATACTCATTTATAAAGTTGCTCCCTTTCATATTTCTTTACCAATCCTTGATATAGTATACCCTCTAATCTAATAATTTAGGCTAGCTAGAGGCATAGGCTTAATTATGGTCAGCCCAACTTATTATGGTCAGCCCTATAGGTAAAGTCTCTAAGCATAAAGTCTAGCGGGCAGCCTGCTTTCTCTGTTCAAATACAGCTGTACGATTGTATATATCAAGGGATTCTAAGGCTCGACCTGTACCTAGTGCAACGGCTGAAATTGCATCCTCTGCAAGATAAATTGGTATCTTGGTCCTTTCAAATATGGCCTTGTCCATACCATAGAGGAGTGAGCCTCCACCGGTTAGCAAGATACCCTGCTCACATATGTCTGAGGATAGCTCAGGTGGTGTCCTCTCTAGGGCAGAGCAGACAGTCTCCACTATGGCAGAAACCGGTTCAGCTAGGGCCTCTAGCATATCCTCTGATGTTACAGTTATGGTCTTTGGCAGGCCAGATACCATATTGCGGCCGGTTACATCCATAGATACTATCTCTGGCCTAGGATAAGCACAGCCTACTTTGATCTTTAACTCCTCTGCTGTCCTCTCCCCTATGAGTATATTATGCTTTCTACGCATATATCTAATAACGTTTTCGTCAAAATCATTACCTGCTATCTTGATGGATTCAGTTAGAACAGCTCCTCCTAGGGATATAACGGCAATATCGGTTGTACCTCCGCCAACGTCTACTACCATATTACCCAAGGCCTTGGATATATCTAAACCAGATCCTATAGCAGCTGCGATAGCTTCTTCGATTATATATGTCTTTCCAGCACCTGCCTCTGCTGCGGCTTCAAGGACAGCCCTCTTTTCCACCTCAGTGACCCCACTAGGAACACATATAACAACCCTAGGTTTACCAAACCAACGTCTACCAGTGGCCTTTTTTATAAAATACTTTAGCATAGTCAGGGTAGACTCATAGTCAGATATAACACCATCTGACAAGGGCCTTATGGCAACTATATTGCCAGGAGTCCTGCCTAGCATCCTGCGAGCTTCTTCACCGACTGCCAAAATGGCGTTTGTGTTTTTGTCCTTTGAAATGACAGAAGGTTCTTTTAAAACTATACCCTTACCCCTAACATAAACTAAAATTGTTGCTGTACCAAGATCAATACCGATGTCTCTAAATCTAAACAAGCCTGTAGCACCTACTTCCCCTTTTTCGTATATGGCTTTTAAAAAAACAAGAGGGAAACTACAAATCCCCTTTGTTTATAAGCAAACCTTTAGTATAATTCTATCTTTATCATTATAATCCTCTTTTTAAATGGATTCTAATGTAAAATTAATAGAAAAAGACCTCTCGTACACTGCTTCAGCGAACAAGAGGCCAGTTAACCCTTTAATAAACTGTATATAAACAGACATTAACCCTCTCCTTCTGTATTTTATAAGCTTAACAAGGGACTGCTTGCTAGTCTATGGCCTTTGCCATTTTGTATTTGTTTCGAGTTGCGCGTCCGCCCCTTATGTGTCTCTCTGCTTTATTTTGTCCCAGTACTTTTTTAACCTCTTCTGAAATAGCGGGGTTTATCTTCGGAAGGCGTTCCGAGACATCCTTGTGCACTGTACTTTTGCTAACCTTGAAAACCTTAGCTGCTTCTCTTACTGTTGCCTTAGTTTCAATAATGTAATTGGCGATTTCAACAGCCCTTTCCTCAATATAATCCTTCAAAGTCCAATCCCCCCTAACAATTTCTGTCCGAGACTTACCCTTTTATTTTGGCTCGCTGACAGTATCTGCTCTTGTGGCTGTTAACAAGCTTAGAGCCCTATATATAAAATAATTATGCAGACTGAGCCTGATATAGAAGGACTAAAAAGTAAAGTCCGGAAATAAATCCGGACTTTACTTTTCTGGGCCAATAGGGACAGGCCAAGGGCCTATCCATTATTTATCTTGCTAATCCTTTATGTAATCTAAGGGGTCATGGGGTTGGTCTTCAATCAGCAGCTCAAAGTGAAGGTGGCTGGGGTCAGAGATTTCAAAGGCTGCAGTTTGGCCGACCCTGCCTATGACCTGGCCCTGCTTTACCCTTTGGCCGCTGCTTACCATATCCTTATTAGCAAGGCCTGTATAGATAGTGGTAAAGCCATTGTCGTGCTTTATGGCTATTTCTATCCCCCTTAAGGGGTCTTCATCAACCCTATCAACAAATCCATCTAGGGCTGCCTTTACCTCGCTTTCTAGGGCAGCTGCAATATCAAGGCCCAGATGGAATGACCACTGGTCTAGGGTCTGGGAGTATACTAGCTGCTCATCTCCTGTAAACTCCTTTAGTATTTCCCCCTCTACAGGCATTATCAGGACCTTCTTCTTCTGGCTCGTCTGGCCAGCTACAGCTAAGGCTTGACTATCGTCCTTAAGTCCTTTCGCCGGATCAGGCTCTGAGCCAGACTTATTATTTGTAGTCTTTAACTGGTCCTCTCCTTTTGTCTGGTCCTTACCTTTTGAATCTCCTTTGGATTCTCCCTTTTGTTCTCCCCCTTTGGATAAATCCCCTGTATCCTTATTTTTGTCCTCTGAGCCTTTTGAATCATCCCCTGACTCATCAAACATGTTTTGGCCTGTATCATCTACTATCTGACTAGGGCCTGGACTTGTAGAGCCTGCCTGCTTGCCCTTTAGCTTATCTTCGGATTGACTCCCATCTGTAAAGATAGCTGTCGCCCCAACTATGACGACACAAAGAAGAAGAACAATATAAAATCCATATCTGTTTAGAAAACCTTTTATATTTGCCTTTGACAGGCCCTCCTTGGCCCTGCTTATCAGGGACCTCTTATGGGCTTTTTTATCCATCTAAAACACCTCCCTTAGTATTTTCACCATTTAGAGGAAAATAATACTAGGGAAGGCCCTTTTCTTTGATTCTCTGTCTCTGATTACATTCTCTTTCCCTAATAGGGATTAGGTCCAAATAGGCTACTGGTAGCTGCCGATGCTAACCCCCCGATAATAGTGCTTTAATATCTGCTTGTAATCGCTACCCCTTTTAGCCATCCTATCTGCTCCCACCTGGCTCATGCCAACCCCATGGCCAAAACCCTTGGTTTTTATGGTCACTGAGTCCTTGCCAAACTCTAGGGTAAAGTCTGTGGAGTTTAGCCCATACATCATGCGAAAATCAGTGGATTTCAAGGTCACTCCAGCTAGGCTAATAGTCTTTACACGACCGCTTTCAGTATAAGACCTTATTTTTACCTGGCTAGCGAGCTTGTTTGGATCTAGCTTGGTCTTGTAGTTTTTTTCGAATATTTTAGCAAACTCCTTGTTAGAAAAACTGACACTGTCATAAAAACGGGGAGCGTCCTCTTCACCAGTGCTTTCTACCACCTGGTAATAGGGAAGGGAGTGGGAAAAAACCTCTCCTGCATCCTCAGTCTTGCCATTGCTTGTAGAATAGTAAAAAACCTCAATGGGCTCTCCCTGGTAGGTCATAACCTCGCCCCTGGTACTATAGACCGCCTCCTGGACCCTGCTTAAGTATTTTTCATAGTCACTAGCCCAGTTCTTTTCCATGGTCTCTTTAGATACCCACTCCTGGCAGTGGGCATAAGAGGAGCATATGTCAGCCCCCTGGGCCTTGTCACAGCCCCTGCCTCCAAAGGACTTCATTTGGGATATGGTCCGGGTCCTGGCTGCTACGGCTTGGGCTTTCAAGGCCTCTAGCTCATAGGATGCTGGCATTTCTCCTGCAATTACGCCTACAAGATAGTCCTCTAGGGCCATAGTTACAAGCTGGCCCTTTCTGTGGTCATACATCTTGATTTCTAGGTCTTGGTTGATTGGCTTTATAATAATTTCATTAGGATCTTGCTTTTCAAAGGGCTCTGGCCCTTTGCCCGAATTGAGCTTTACTAGAATCGTCAGGATCAAGATAAATACTACAAGGACAACAAGTCTTGTGTTAGTTAGACCTTTCATAGAGGGCACCTCAATTCATCAGGATATACCCTTCATATTATGAGTAAAAATGCGCTTTTAGAACTAACACGACAGCCTTTTTATATTGGCACCTAGGGCCTTGAGCTTGCTTTCCATGGCCTCATAGCCCCTATCTATATGGTAGATATCTGAAACCCTGGTTTGTCCATAGGCACATAGGCCTGCTAGTACAAGGGCTGCCCCTGCCCTAAGATCAGTAGCCTTGACATCAGTACCCATTAGGTAATCGACACCCTCTATAACAGCGGACCTACCCTCGATTTTTATATTAGCTCCTAGCCTTTTTAGCTCACTTACATGCATAAAACGGTTTTCGAAAACCGTTTCAGTGATAATACTAGTACCTGGCAAAACACACATCAGGGCCATCATTTGGGCCTGCATATCGGTGGGAAAGCCTGGATAGGGAAGGGTTTTAAGGTCTATTGACCTAAGAGGCTCCTCTACCCTTATCCTCATGCCACCCTCTTGCTCATATATCCTTATGCCTACCTCCTTGAGCTTGGCCTCTACTGGCCTTAGGTGGTCAGCTATTACATTTTTAAGTAGGATATTGCCACCGGTGATGGCAGCTGCCACCATAAAGGTCCCAGCCTCTATCCGGTCAGGTATTATGGTATGGGCGACCCCCTTTAGAGAGTCAACTCCCTTTATCTTTATAGTATCAGTACCTGCTCCCCTGACATAGCCTCCCATGGAGTTTATAAAATTGGATAAGTCTATAATTTCAGGTTCTTCTGCAGCATTCTCTATTATGGTTTGCCCCTCTGCCAGGGCTGCTGCCATTATGATATTTTCTGTAGCACCTACACTAGGAAAGTCTAAGTATACACTACTACCCCTTAGTTTTTTGTCTGACCTGGCCTCTATAAAGCCATGACCCAAGCTAATATCAGCCCCTAGGGCAGCAAAGCCCTTTAGGTGTAGGTCAATTGGCCTTGTCCCTATAGCACAGCCTCCAGGCAAGGAGATCTTTACTCTCCCATACCTAGAAAGCAGGGGGCCCATAACCAGAAATGATGCCCTCATTCGTCTGACCAATTCATAGGGAGCAGGCATATTTTTTATTCCCTTGTTGTCTATTATAAAGCGTTTACCCTCGGGGCTTATCTTTGATCCAAAATGCCTTAAGAGCTCACACATGACCTCTACGTCCTCTAGCCTTGGGATATCATCTAAAATACATGTGCCATCAGTAAGTAGGGACGCTGCCATTATGGGTAAAACAGAGTTTTTAGCACCACTTATTGTAACCTCCCCCGTCAGGGGGCCATTATTTGATACCAGAAAGCTGGGCATTTTTACTCCACCTCCATCTACATATTTTACGTAAAGGCTAGTAAGTATGTACCTAGTAGGAAGTAAAAATGACAGGCGTACCCAGCCAGAGGTAGGTGGCATCCTCATATTCGTTATATCTTAGACCAACATTTATATTTATTTTTTCCTCTCCTATAAAGAGGCTATTTTCAATCAGGCTGCTATAGCCAGTCCTACTGACAAGCTGGCCCTCCTCAATACCTTCTATGATCCTGCCTCCAAGGGCTTTAAAAATCTGCTCACCCTTACTTATCATAGACCTCGTGTCTAGCTTTTGCCCTATCCTACCCCTATAGAGGCTAGCAAGTCTTAGGTCACTTGTGTAGTTTTTTAGAAAATCCGAAAGCTCTTGCCTGACCTTTGCCTCCTTGCTAGCTGACATAGATTCAGCGGCAGCACTGACTAGGACATAGGTTTCATAGCCAGCAGACCCATCTGGATTATAGCCGTTATTTAAGGCTAGGGTGTATAGGACCTCCTCCTTTAGGACCTGGCCCTTTATCTGTCTTACGCCTGCTGATAGGTCATGGCCTGTCCTTTCAACAGGACCAGCTATGGGCGCAAATTCATCTGCAATTTTATAAAAAAGCCCTTCTAGCTGGTCTATAGTCATATGGTCCTCATTGACCCTGGCCATACCTGCTAGCTCTAGCCCTATAAGCTGACCATCTATCTTGTCAAAGAGGCTGGCTACCTGGCTACTAGTATATTCCGCCTGCCAGGTCATGTAGGGGCTCAGGCCATGGGACAAAACTAGTACAAGAAACATTAATAACAAAAAATAAATCCTTTTCACTGGCTTTTCTCCTCATAGTAAAGATAAATAACTTTATTCAAATTATTGCCTAAGGATTTTCTTTGTATACTTTAAATTTTCCATGATTTTTATGTTAGATATCTAGTTTTTGTGTTTATATATTATTGTATAAATATGTACACTCCACCCCTCATATTTTTTACACGAAAAAAGCGAGTCTATAATAGCTCGCCTTTTTTGTTTTGCATATCTTTAATTACTTCTTTATTTATTTGCACATATAACTAAAAATTCAGCTGGCTTGGGTGTTTTTCAAAAAAGTCTACCCTAGGCTCTAAGAATTTTAGCTTGTGGCTATGGGGATCATCCATAAAGTCATAGACAGTGTCAAAAATCCTATCCCAGCTCCAAAAGCTCTCGTCAAGCCCTAGGTAGTCGAGGATTTTTTGGGTTCCAAGGGGTGCTATCGGGTGCATCAAGACTGCCCCAACCCTAACCATATGGAAGGTATCCGCCAATAGCTGGGCCCTAGCCTCAGCATCGTCACTAGCCTCTATGACCCTAATATTGTTGGAATAGTGCTTATTTATGGACCTTATATAGGTATCCATCAGGTTCATTACCTGATGAAACTCATATTTGTACATGAGCCTTTCATACTCTAGTATAGTCTCCTTGGCATTGTCTAATATATCCTTAGAGATCTCCCTTACCGGGATAATACCATCATTGTATTTTTGCACTGTATAAAAGCAGGATCTAATAGCCCTGTTAAATACATTAGTTAGGAGGTTGCCCTCCTTTAAGGCTGGGTCACCACCTTTTTCAGGGGCTGTTGGGTCTAAGGGCTTTGGCTTGAAGGAAACACTCCTTATGCCCAGGCCTAGGCCTAGAAAGTGTGCCCTTAGCTGTTCTGGCGTATAGTATGACAAGAGCTCATCTGCCATTGGAGGCTTTACCTTGCCAGAGCTACTAGCCTTTTTATCAAGGAATAAAACATGGTTGTTTGCTATTATTTGAGGTAGCTGCAAGTCCCCCTCATCAGGGTCAGCAGTAGGTTGTCCACCCTGGGTCCCCATAAACATGGCCATCTCAGCAGGCCCATAAAAATAGATATTGTCCTGGCCAATAAACTGGAAGACTCCTGCCTCCTTGGAGCACCACCACTTGGTCCAGTCCTTGTCCTGGCCCTGGTAGCCCTCCTCTAGGTAGGTCTTTGTAAAGGAGATAGGTGCCCATAGAGATTCTGGCCAAACCCAGACAGTTAGGTCCTTTAGGCCTTCTAGCTCAGGGGCAGGGACTCCCCACTCTATATTGCCTGTTAGGCGGAAGGGTACTAGGGTCTTGCCTGTACGGTACCTGACCTCATGGTCAGCAAGTATCCTACAGGCCTCCTCCCTGTCCTTTAGGCTCTTAAAGACCAACTGGACTGATGACTTTTTCTTGCCATCGTCCTTAAACTCATAGTCTGGTAGCCTGTCCTTTAAGCTATCTATAATATCTAGATAGTCCTTCATGACATATATAATTGGAGGCTCTAAGAACTCCTCGATACTTTTTATCATAAACCTCCTGGTATCGGGATTGTCCTTTAGCCCATCTACCCACTGGGTCAAGAGGTCGTGAAAGTCCTCAAGCTTGAAATACCAGTTGTCAACGTCCCTCATCTCAGGCTTTTTACCCGATAGGGTAGACCTTGGGTTTATAAGGTCCTCTGGCATGTACTGGTGGCCTAAGGAACACTCGTCAGCATAGCCCTTGTCTGAGGAGCAACCATCGATTGGACATTGGCCAACCACCTGGCGGCCATTTAAAAGTACATCCATCTCAGGATCATAAAATTGGGATGATGTTAGCTTTACTAGGTGCCCATTTTCATAAAGCTTGTTTATAATATCAAAAGTAAGATCCCTGTGAATCTCCGCTGCCCGCCCAAAGGCTGATGCTGCAAATAGGTTTATATCTATCATATATGCCTTGAGGCTTTCCTTTTGTAGGTCATGGTTTAGCTTTACAAAATCCTCTAGGCTACCGGAAAAAGACCCATCCTCTATGATACGTTTGTAGTTTTCCACTATGGGGGACCCATAGCAGTCTGTCCCTGATACGAAAATAACATTTTCCTTTCCTATACGGTCTCTTAAAAACCGAGCAAAGGTATCAGCATGGATAAAGACTCCCCCTATATGTCCAAAGTGCAGGGCCTTGTTACCATAGGGCATACCTGCTGTAACAACAGCTCTTTTGGGGAAAACTGGCCTCTTGGTCCCTTGTCCATCACTTAAGGGATTGTTTTTAAGCTTTTTATCATTCACATTCACGGTCCTGATTGATACCATCCTTTCTTAAAAGTATTATTACCATAAGTATTAGAAAGTTCCCCTAACAAAGAAGAACTATCAATTTTTTACCACATTATTATTATACAATAGTTTACCACATCCACCTAACTGTGTACATTGTTAAATCATTTATCTGCCAAGACCAAGGGACAATATACCAACATAAGGAATAAACATTCTATAGCAATGGTCCTTTTATAATACTTTATCTATTCTTTATACTTTAATCTATGGTCATAATAAGTGAAAGACAGGTCAATTCTAATTTACTTTTTATTGTTACATATGTTATCTTTAGTAGAGAGACAATAAGGAAAACAATAATATAAAGGGAAATGAGGGTATTTAATAGTATGAATAAAAAGATATTAAAAATCAAAGACAAAAGCTATAGCTACCATGACATTACTGACCTTAGTGACCTAGGGATCAAGGACACGTCAAGACTACCCTATTCTCTAAAAATCCTGCTAGAAGGAGCCCTTAGAAACTATGACGGCCGCCTAGTTACAGACAAACACATTAAAGCAATAGGCTCCTGGGGCAAAGACAAGGGCAAAAATAGCAGAGAGGAAATCCCCTTTATCCCAGCTAGGATTGTACTACAGGACTTTACAGGCGTTCCCCTAGTAGTTGACCTGGCCACCATGAGGGATAAAATGCAGGCCATGGGAGCAGATCCGACAAAAATTAACTCCAAGATACCTGTAGACCTTGTGATAGACCATTCAGTTATTGTTGACTATTATGGGTCTGATACAGCCCTGAGCAAAAATGTACAAAAGGAGTTTGAAAGGAACAAGGAAAGGTATGAGCTACTCAAATGGGCACAAAAGGCCTTTTCAAACTTTCGCGTTTTCCCTCCCTCTCTAGGAATAGTCCACCAGATTAACCTTGAATACCTAGCAAGTGTAGCTACAGTTAGGTCAGTTGATGGTCAGGACCTAATTTTCCCCGATAGCCTGGTAGGTACAGACTCCCATACTCCCATGATAAATGGAATTGGGGTCCTTGGCTGGGGTGTTGGGGGTATTGAGGCCGAGGCTAGTATGCTAGGCCAGCCCATGTATTTCCTTATGCCTGAAATAGTGGGCTTTAAGCTAACCGGTAGCCTGCCAAAGGAAGCTACTGCCACAGACCTTGTCCTTACAATAACAAATATCCTAAGAAAGCAAGGGGTGGTCGGCAAATTTGTTGAGTTTTATGGAGATGGTCTAGACAGCATAAGCGTTGAGGATAGGGCTACTGTGTCTAATATGTGCCCAGAATACGGGGCAACCTCTGCCTATTTCCCCGTCGATGACAAGACCCTTGATTATCTAAAGAGAACAGGTCGAAGCGAGGACCAAATAGCCCTAGTTAAAGAATACTTCAAGGCCCAGGGTATCTTTAGGACTAAAGATACACCAGAGCCCAGCTTTACTAGCTACCTAGAACTAGACCTATCTAGTGTAAAACCATCTCTAGCAGGTCCAAAAAGGCCCCAGGACCTTATAAGCTTGGAGGATATGAAAGAATCTTATAAAAGGACAATAACAAGTCCCATCGCAGATGGTGGCTATGGTCTCAGTCAAGAGCAGGCTCAAAGGCTTGTTCATATTGACTATAAGGATGGTGGCAGGGACCAGCTTAAAACAGGGGCTGTTGTTATAGCAGCTATCACCAGCTGTACAAATACATCCAACCCCTATGTAATGATTGGAGCTGGCCTACTGGCTAAAAAAGCAGTCGAGCTAGGTCTTAAAAAACCTTCATATGTAAAGTCTAGCTTTGCACCCGGTTCTCTAGTTGTTACCGACTACCTTGATAAGGCAGGTCTTTTACCCTACCTAGCCCAGCTAGGCTTTAATGTAGTTGGCTATGGCTGTACCACCTGTATTGGTAACAGTGGCCCACTAGACCCTGAGATCAGCCAGGCTATTGTAGAAAATGATATGACTGTTGCTGCTGTCTTAAGTGGTAACCGTAACTTTGAGGGCAGGATACACCAGCTTACCAAGATGAACTACCTGGCCTCCCCACCCTTGGTCGTAGCCTATGGCTTGGCTGGAACGGTAAATATAGACCTTTATAAGGAGCCAATCGGCAAAGGTAAAGATGGTAGGCCTGTCTACCTAAAGGACATCTGGCCTGACCGGGACGAAATAATGGAAATGATAGAAAAGTATATAGACCCATCCATGTATAAAAAAACCTACAAGGACATATTAACTGCCAATGACCTTTGGAATGAGCTTAAGGTAGATGAGGACAAGGTTTTCAAATGGAATCAGGGGTCAACCTATGTCAAGATGCCAACCTTTTTTGATGGCATGGGCCTTGAGACAGGCAAGCTCCAGGATATAAATGGGGCAAATATACTAGCCCTTTTAGGAGATACAGTTACCACAGACCATATCTCCCCTGCTGGCTCCATTCCAGAGAGCTCAGATGCAGGTAGCTACCTAAAGTCCCAGAATATAAAGGTAGACCACTATAACTCCTATGGGTCTCGTCGGGGAACCCATGAGGTTATGATGAGGGGAACCTTTGCAAATATTAGGATTAGAAATAGGATGGTCCCAGGTGTAGAAGGTGGCTTTACCAGGCATATACCCAGCGGCCAGGTCATGACCATCTACAAGGCCAGCATGAAATATAGGGAAAGCAAGACCCCCCTAGTTGTTGTGGCTGGCAAGGAATACGGAACAGGCAGCTCCAGGGACTGGGCAGCTAAAGGCACCTACCTATTGGGCGTAAAGGCTGTAATAGCAAAGTCTTATGAAAGGATCCACCGTAGCAACCTAGTTGGAATGGGCGTACTCCCCCTACAGTTTTTAGAGGGACAGGATGCTGAAAGCATAGGCCTAACAGGCTATGAGACCCTCTCTATTAAGGGTATAGCAGAGGGCCTCTACCCAGACAAGGTCCTAAAGGTTATTGCAAGAGGACCAGAGGGCAGAACTATATCTTTTGAGGCTATAGCCCGCCTAGACAATGATGTTGAGCTAGACTACTACCAGCACGGTGGTATCCTGCAAATGATTCTAAGGGACTTTTTAAAGCAGGAGTAAAAATAGTTTGTAGGCCAAATAACTTGTAGATAAATAGTAACTTTATCAGTGCTAGTCATTGGAATAGGTCAGTATAAAATCCCTGACCCTATCAGATGACAGGCGACTACCACCCCTGCCCCTTACATCCTCTATCATGATGGCAGTAATGTAAGGGGTTTTCTCATCCTTATCAATGGCTACAAACCAGCCTAGCTCCCTTAGCCCGCCTCCTGCTGGATCTGGCACCTGGGCTGTACCTGTTTTACCTGCTATTGTCTTGCCTGCTATATATACATTATGGCCAGTGCCGTTTTTATCCTCTACAACCCTTAGCATTAGGTCAAAGACCTGGTCTGCCACTGCCTGGCCTATAATAGGTGTAGGCTCATTTTCAAGTTCATCCATAATAAGCTTTGGCTCTACTACTGAGCCGCCATTTACAAAGGCCGAGTAGGCCTTGGGCAGGTTTAAAATGTTTACTAGTACCTGACCTTGGCCAAAGCCTGTATCTGCAAGTAATATCTCATTTGTAATCTTGTCACCACTAGCTAGCTGCGACTTTGTAACCCCATACCTTAGCTTTAAGGGCTCTCCTATACCAAAGTCCTTGGCCCTATCAATAAAGGTCTGACTACCTATCTTTAGAGCAAGCTGGCCAAAGTATATATTATCCGAGTAAACCATGGCCTTTTCTAGGTCTATTGGCAGGCCTGGATCACTTACCCTCTTGATATGGTAATTACCCCAGGATTCATCTTTCTGCCAGCTTAATCCATCAATATCCAGGCTAAAGCTAGGATCTATTAGTCCTTCATCTAGGGCTATGGCTGCTGTAATAGGCTTTAGGGTAGAGCCCGGCGAATAGACATTTACAAACCTATTTTGTAGTGGCTTTCCCTCGTCCTCCTCTAGGTCCTTTAGGTCAGCCTGGCTAATACCTAGGATAAATTTATTAGGGTCATAGGAGGGGGCATTTACCAAGGCTAGGACCTGGCCAGTCTTATAGTCCATAACAGTAGCTGTACCCTGTTCTGCCTTCATCCCATCATATAGGATAGCTTGTAGATCAATATCTATAGTCAGTTGCAGGTCCTGGCCATTTACAGGCTCCTCTATAAGAAGCTCCTCCTTGTCCTCCCCATCCTTGTCAACAATAACAATCCTCCTGCCTGGCCTACCCCTTAGTTGCTGGTCAAAGATCTTTTCAAGTCCAGTCCTACCCACCCTAGTGCTAGAGTTAAAACCTAGGTCTTTAAGCTCTTCTAGCTCTTCTTCATTTGGAAAGGATAAGTAGCCTACAAGGTGGGCTATGGCCTCCTTGTATGGATAGACCCTTTCATCGATTATCTTGTAGGTGGCACCCTTGTTCTTGGCATGTATGGCCTCTATCAAGCCTATCCTATCCCTTGATATCTTTATAAGGTCAACAAAGGTATCATCCCTGACCCAGGATAGGGCTAGCCTATCTTCTATATATTTTTCACTTATGCTAAAGGTCTCAGATAAGTCCCTGATAATTTCCTCTCTCATCTCGCCTAGCCGGCCGGGCACAATCCCCACCTGGACCACTGTTGCGTTTTCTGCCAGCTTTTTGCCCTTGCGGTCGAGTATTTCCCCTCTAAGGGGCATTGATGTAAAGGAGGCCTCGACCCTGTCCCCTTGGGCATGGTTTTCATAAATCATAGAGTAATCCCACTCTAGCCCCCAGGTCTCTTTATCCTCTACCATATCCTTGCTAAGGGTGACGGTCAGGTCAAAGGACTTATCTACTAAGTCAGATTCAAGGCTCACAGTGATAGGCAAGCTGATAGAATCCTCCTTTTTGCTCCTTTTAAGGATTTCCTCTTCATCTGCTAAATAGTCTATCTTTATTGAATCAAGGCCTAAGCTGTCATAAAAGTCCCTGTGGGCAGTGTCAAAGTCTGATCGGCTTATCCTGGCCTTGTCCCTGCTTGAGATGTAACTATACATTTGTGCATAATCTCCTTTTTCCCAGGAGTCAGCATAGAGTTTGAACAGGTCAAGCGGGTTTTCTTCTTTTGAGCATCCAGTAACTAGGATTGGCAAAAGCAGCAAGGCCATTAGTAAAAGAAGTAGCTTTTTCATTCTTACCCCTCCCGAATAATCTACTGTGGACCCTAGTTAACCCGTCCACAGATTTACTTGTTCTTTAATAAAGAATAAAAAAATATAGCTATAAATATATACTTTTATTACTGCTCTTATTATAAAGTATACCATCTTAGCTATATTTTAAGACATCCTATGGGTAAGATTTACAAATATAATTAAAGCTTTGTAAGCCGTCTCCTAAAGCGACCTATCTCCTTTATTGTAATAAATAAAAGTAGGGTAAGTCCTATTAATAGGATATCTACAAAGACAGTCATGGTCACAAAGCAGTTGCTGATAATCATATAGGTTAGCCAGCCTATCCCAAGCAAGAGTAGAACAAGGAAAAATCTATAGGCTACTGCTGTTTTTAGTAATACCTTGTTAGTAAGGGCCAAGTATTGGTCAAAGCTATACTCCCTGCCCTTTTTCTTTTTTCTAGCCTGAACCCTTTCAAAAGACAGATATATATCACTCTTACATAAATAAAGCATGCTAATTATACTTATCAGCATTGAGATAATACTAATAAATATGCCCATATTAAAGGTCAAGTCGGCTAAACGCCTGGCATCCAAGCTTGCCTTTGTATCATTTGTATAGTCTAAATCCCCTAGATAAAGAGTGTCTTGGCCAAAAAACTCTATTTGCTGAATGTCCTTTGGATTTACTATCCCATCATAGATGGTTTTGTATGATACCTGGTCAAATATATTAACCGATGTACTAGAGTCCCTAGTTTCAACCCTTGACCCATCATTTAGGATAATGGCAGTTACAAAGGACCCCTCTCGCTCAGTTCTCTCTTCATCCCAAAAACTATAGCCTCCCTCAGCCCTAGCTCCTATTGTAAGGGATATTGGTGTGATTGTTATCCTATCAATCCATACTGTGTTATGTTTGCCTGATACCTTTTTTCCTGGCTCATAATTAACTAGATTGGGTGTGTAGCTTAGCATTGAGTAGAAAACAAAGTCCAGCTTGGCCTCTAGCCTTTTATCTATAATTTCATCATCTACGATCCTATAAGAGTAAAGGTCCTTAAAGGAAAAACGCATCTTTTGCTCCCTAATATCACCCGATGAAGCTGAAAACTCCATCATATATGTCATCGTCCGCTTTTGCTTATCTAGGTCTACTAGCCTGCTTGAGATAGAGCCTGACAGGCTCCCCCCTAGGGAATACCAATCCTGGCCATCCAGCTGCTGAATCTCAAAATCATAGTACCTATCCATGTCCATGCTTTCAGGCAAGCTAAGCTCATAGAGGACAAACATAGAGTTGGAGTCTGCAAGAACAGAATCAAGACTTAGGCTGATACCATCTTTACTGATAGTTTCATTTATCCTATACCACATACCATCCACATAAGACCTTTGGTCCGATGATAGCCCTAGTAGCTGGGACAGCCTCCCATCCCATTCATAGACCTCCGCTGCACCTACAGTGAGTATAGCAAGGGCCATTATGGCTGCAATCAAGGCCAAATACATCTTCCTTTTTGACAAGGGCTTTCTCCTTTTGGTCTGGTCTTTATACACCTGGTCAATATACTTATCATCTACAGCATCAATAGCCCTGTATAGGTCCTGACCCCTCATATTGATATACCCTCCCTTTCTAGTTCCTTTTTGAGCTTTTCTCTCATCCTAAACAGACGCATCTTAATGGTGCTCTCCTTAAGACCTTCTTCTTTTGATATTTCTATGATACTTTGGCTATACCAGTATCGTTTGATGAAAATCCGCCTATTGTCCAAGTCTGTTTGTTCTAAAAACCTATTTAAGAGCCTAGTTAGATCTGCTAGGTCGTCTTGGGGCCTATCATCGGCTATACACTCGCCAAGCTCTGCATATATGGATTTTAGCCCAGCTCCATCTAGCCTCCTTTTATCCTTGCGTACCCTATCTATAGCAGTATTTTTTACAATACGAAGCAAAAAGGCCTTTAGGCTATTTGGCCTATTAGGAGGTATGGCATTCCACAGTTTCATATAGGAATCATTAACACATTCCTCTGCATCCGGCATGTTACCAGTTATGTTATAGGAAAGCTTTATGCACAGCCTATGATATTTTTCCTTTACACTAGTTATAGAATCCTCATACCCCTGCCACATATGGTCAATGATTTCCTTGTCCCCTATCAAATTGCTTCCTCCTGCCTAATAATAATCCCCTTTTAAAGTCCTTCACCTATATAGACGTAAATAAAAAGCCAGGGTCACAAAATAAAGTATAATTTTGAATTTAATTTGCTTTTAATTTTAGTTTGAATTTTAATTTTAATTTAAATTTTAAAAAGAGCTGTCACCATAAGGAAACAGCTCTCTTAAAATACTACCCTCTAGGATTAGACCATCCCATGAAACTCTACAGGGTCAAAGCCTAGGTATGTATGGGTCTTGTCCTCTACAGGGATAATCTCCACCATGCATAGCTGGTTATTTCCAATGCAAAGGTCTAGCTGGTAGCTACCATCCTCCTCTATTAGCCTTGAGTCGGTTTGCAGGGGCCGAGCGGCATCCTGTAATATCTTTACCTGTTCCTTGTTTAGGCTGCGGGGCTTGCCCATGTTACTCCAGGTCTGCAGGGGATTGGCATGGCCTCCTCCCACTTGCTTTTTAATAGCAATAGCCTGCTGACCTATACTAGCTAGCTTTAAGCTATATTCTATGGTTTCCTTTGCCTTTCCATCTCTCATATCATGCCAATTGTAGCCAATGATCACATACCTATCCTCAGCCCTTGTAACTATCAGCTTGTCATCACGGTATAGGAGCTCGTCGCCAGCCTTGGAAAAGAACTCAAAGGCATAAAAGGTTGGTTTCTTTATGCTGTTTAAGGCAACAAGGCCAAAGCCACCATGGAATACAGATTTTGGTACATCAAACTCCTCAAAGACATCACTAAAGGTCCAGTAGGAATAAGAATCCGCATACTCACCGGCCTCGCTTAGGATTCGGGCAATATAGGGGGCATGAAAATCTGTATCATGGATAGGGCAGGTGGGAACATAAGAGCTATTAAACTCCGTTATATGCAGGGGCATATCAGCTATCTCCGGGTATGAGGCCATAATCTCCCTGGTTTCCTTTAGCTCATCTATCATCCGGGTTGGCTCCATAACACTATGGTAGATATAGTGTCCCCGCCTTGTAGGCTCATTGGCTGTATAGCAGTGTCTAGTGATAAAGTCTAGGGGTAGGTCATTATCAAGGCAGTGCTCAAAGAAGGACCTTAGCCATTTTTCTGTCTCAATACCGCAGATGGCTGGCCCACCGACCTTTATCCTCTCATCTACCCTCTTTACTGCCTTGGCAGAGTACTCATATAGCTTGAAATACTCCTCCATACTGCCAGCCCAAAAGTGTATGTTGGGTTCATTCCAAACCTCTATAGGCCAATTAATAACCTCTTCCCGCCCATACCTTTCGATTAAGTGGTTTAAGGTAGCCTCAATAAGGTCTGCCCATTTTTCATAAGAGTTAGGAGGACTGGTATTGCCTCTCCAGTAAAAGATAGTCTGGTCTCCTGATTTTAGCCGCTCTGGCATAAAGCCCAACTCTAAAAAGGGCCTTATCCCATTTTCCAGGTAAGAGTCCATAATCCTATCAAGGTAGGTAAAGTTATAAAAGCTATGTAGCTCCCCGTCCATTTCAAGCTCACGGTATATACCTACATCATCACAAAAAAGGCCATGGCCACGAATGTACTTAAAATGTATGGCCTCCTGTACGATCTTTAAATGGTCGGTGTACTCCTTTTGTAGGGCCAGGCCCATCCTGCCTGTTCCAACACAATAGGTCGCATTGTTTTTAAATGGTCTACCTCTAGCAGGTACCTCAATCCTCTTTACCATGTAATATCCTCCCCTTTATTATATTTGTAGCTTTTTCTTTATAGGTTCCTTTAGTCTCTTATCAATCTACAAGGTCATGCTTAGCCTGCCTATCTGTAGGCTAGGGCATTCCATTTTAGTTCATTTTTAAGTTCCCTAATACTTGTATCCTTTGAAATAAGTACTGCCTCAATACCCATTCCTTCTGCCCAATCACACATCTGCTTGGCAGTAAGGTCATAAGAAAAGGCTGTATGGTGGGCTCCGCCGGCCAAGATCCAAGCCTCTGCTCCTATATGCAGGTTAGGCTCTGGCCTCCAAAATGCAGATGCAACAGGTAGCTTTGGCATAGGTGTATCCTGCTTTAGGCATTCTACCTCATTTACTAATAGGCGGAAACGGGTGCCAAGGTCAATTAAGGATACTGCAACCCCCCTACCTGGCTTGGAGGTAAATACAAGTCGGGCAGGGTCTTCTCTATTGCCCATAGATAGTGGATTAACCTTGATTCCTATAGGACCATCTGCAATTGTCGGGCATACCTCTAGCATATGGGCCTGCAGGATACCCTCCCTGCCGGGAGTAAAGCTATAGGTGTAATCCTCCATAAAGGAAGAACCCTTTGCATCCTTTATATCCTGGGTCATTAGCTTCATAAGGCGGACCATAGCTGCTGTCTTCCAGTCACCTTCTGCACCAAAGCCGTAGCCCTTGCTCATTAACCTTTGTATGGCAAGGCCAGGTAGCTGCTTAAGGCCTGACAGCATTTCAAAGTTTGTTACAATTGCATGATAGTTTTTCTCAACTAAGAACCTTTCAAAGCCAAGCTCAATTGCTGCTTGTACTGCTACATGGTCCCTAAACTCTTTTTCATCTCTTCCCTCTAATAGGACCTCATAGCTGTCATAGTAGACATCTACTAAGTCTTTTATATCAGACTCAGATACTTGGTCTACATATTCTGCAATATCGGTTATGTTGTATGCGTCTATTTCCCAGCCAAACTTTATCTGGGCTTCTACCTTGTCCCCCTCGGTGACTGCCACATTTCTCATGTTATCTCCAACCCTGACCAGCCTTAGCTTTCTGCTCTCCACTAGGCCAATGGCAGTTATCATCCAGCTAGCTATTTGCTCTTGGACCCTTTTATCCTCCCAGTAGCCAACTATAACCTTGCGCTCTATGCCCATCCTGCTAACTATATGGCCATACTCCCGGTCTCCATGGGCCGACTGGTTGGTATTCATAAAGTCCATATCTATTGATTGGTAGGGGATATCACGGTTAAATTGGGTATGAAAGTGAAGTAGGGGTTTTCTGTATTCCTGTAGGCCTGCTATCCATGACTTGCCTGGTGAAAAGGTGTGCATCCAGGTAATAACACCGGCACAGTTTTGGTCATTGTTTGCTTCATTAAATAGCCTTCTAATGGAGCCACTGTCTATAAGGGTAGGCTTTAATACAATCTCAAAGGGTAGGACCCCTCCCTTGTTTAGCTCATCAACTATTATCCTTGAATGGTCCGCAACTACAGCTAGGGTCTCCTCTCCATATAGGTCTTGCGATCCAGTGGCAAACCAAAACTGATATTTTCTTTTGTTTAGCATTTAAGAAACCTCCTTAAATTAATATTTAAAAGCATTACTGCTAGCTTAGTCCTATCTTGTCTGCCTAATAGGCCTTTGAAAATTCTAATTAATCTACAGTGTAGCTAAAGCTGCAAAAGTCCGCATAGCCCCCTGCTTGCCTAGTGGAATAGTAAAATACTCCAATCCGGTAACCTATAAACAGGTCTAGGCTATAGTGCATTTTTAGGTCTGATCCGATTTTATTAAAGCTAATCCCATCATAAGAGTAATAAAAGCTGGCAAGGTCAAGCCCTTTTGTAAAATTAAAACTTACCCTCAGGTAAAGGTTAGACCCATCAAGGACCAGGCCCCCTTGCTCGCCTATATCTCCCCCTTGACCCCTCTTGCGGACAAGGATTTTCCTAGTATTGTCCCTATCTACATATACCCCAATAGTCCCATACTGGCTCTGGAGGGCCACTAGGCCTGCATAATCCCCTGCCTTGAGCCCCTTTGTGTCTAGCCTCACAGTGTAGATAGCATTAGGACCACTTGTCCTCTGGCTTAAGGTATTCCTTGCAGACAATATATCAGTAGCTAGACCTTTGGTCTCTAGCCTCAGATAGCCTGGGCGCTTTGTAAAGGACCAGCAGTTGTCCAAGGGATTGTGGTTCCACTGCCATTGTAGGCCTAGCTTGTTTTCCCTATGGTCAAAGGAGTCACTGGTGATTAGGGGCCTTGCCCTATAGGGCTTAAAAGGGGTCTCAAAGCTTTTTGGTACTCTGCCCCTATCCCCGATTGCAGGCCAACCATCCTCCCAGCTTAGAGGCATTAGGTGGGGGATCCTGCCAACAGCACCGTGGTCTTGGAATAGTATTGCGTACCAGTCACCGCTAGGACTATCTATAAAGGCCCCTTGAGCGATGCCCTGGTTTTTATAGCCTAGGTCATCATCAAGTAATACCCTTCTCTCATAATCACCTAATAGGTCCCTAGACCGGTAGCAGACCACCCGCCTTCTTTGCTTGCCATCCCTTGGCCACTCTATAAATAAAAGATAATAGTAGCCCCATAACTTGTAGGCTCTACAGCCCTCACATCTTAGGATCATATTCTCCCTAGGTGTCCTTAGGAGTATCTGCCTGACCCCGTCCTTTTTAAGGCCGGACAAGTCCTCCTTTAGCTCGACTATCCCAATATCCCCATTGCCATAGATAAGGTAGACCCTGCCATCATCAAACAAAAGGGAGGGATCATGGTATACCCCCTCTATGGTGTACCTATCCCAGTAGCTTTTTTCAATATCAGGGCTGTAGTAGATAAAGGTCTTTTTTAGATCATTAGAGGCAAAGCAGGCATAAAAAAGTCCGTCATGGTATTTTAGGCTGGTGGCCCACTGACCATTGCCATAGGCGTTTTTCCCAGCCTCCAGCCTATAATTTTCATTGTCCTCTAGGCTGTTAAATATATATGATACAGGCTCCCAATTAGCCAGGTCCTTTGACCTTAGTATTGGGCCTCCTGGCATCATAAACATGGTGGTTGTCACCATATAATAGGTATCCTCTACCCGCAATATATCAGGGTCAGGAAAATCTGCCCATATGATAGGGTTTTCTACCTTCAAAGTTTCTTTCCCTCCATAGCTAGCATAAATCTATTATGGCTAGCCAGCATTAATAACTAAGCAATACCAATAGCTAATCAATCTCGTTAGCCAGTATCAATAACTAGTTAATATCAATAGCTAATCAATCTCATTAGCCGGTATCATTAGCTAGAAAATACCAATAGCTAGAAAATATCAGTAGCTAGCCAGCATCAATAGCTAGCCAGGGTAAATTCCTTTACCCCTGCCTGCCCATAGGCTGACTGGTCCTTGAAAACAAGCTTTAGGAAATTATATAGGCCGTTGTTCCAAACATTTGGCTCATGTCCACCCTTTTCTATAAGCACCTTGTAAAGATCGCCTATACTATCAGCACTTGTTGACTCTAGCCCAGTCAAGCCCCTCTTGTAACCTATCTCATAGGCTATTTCATCAAGCAGACCACAGGTAAGATAAACAAGGCTTGGCTTATAGCTACTAGCCTTTATTGCTTGGCCTAGGGTACTACCGTCGCTTGTGGTGGGAGCATTGGCAAAGGCACCTATATAGGCAAATAGGTCTAGCATACCTGGGGCCTTTATGGTCACGTCTAGGCCATTTTCCCAAGGACTTTGGGTCTTGGTATAAAGGACTGAATCATACCTATGGCCCCCAAGACCTAGATTCAAGGTTTGCATTCCTCCCATAGACAGACCTGACAAGGCCCTATGCTTCCGGTCCCTTGCAACCCTTTCTGGATCCGTATCATTTATATCTGTGTATGTATTAAACTTACCCTCTATAAAGGGGATTAAATCATACCTTAGCTCATAGTCAAAGTAATAAAAACCTAGCATGTTGGTCCCCTGGGGACTAAAGGCCTTGTCTGTCCAATCATGGGCACTTCGGCCATCAGGAAAGACTATGATAAGCGGGTCTATATCCCCATTTGCCATAAGGTTGTCAAATATATTGGCAAGTACATAGCTACCATCTAGCTGACCTCCGCCCCCTAGCCATTCATACCTGTCTCCCCCGACCCCGTGTAGGGCATATAGGACATTGTATTTTTTGTCCTTATCATTTTCGTCATAGCCAGCAGGTAGGTATACATTACACTTTTTTATAATCTTTTCACCCTTGACTGTCTCTCTACCTGCCTCTTGGCTACTGATGTCACGGTCAGTAACAAGCTGGCGCTTTGCGTTTATGTAATTGGCAACTGGATAGGATAGTTCAACTATACTGCCCTGTTTCTCCTTTGTAGCTGCCTTTTTGTATTCTTGGGGTATGGCGCTTATATCTATGCTCATAATAAAACCTCCTATAGTATTAGCTCATATGTTAGCTTTGTATAGCCAAGTGGCCTAAGCAAGGCTTAGGCCAATGTAAAGGATTTTAGAGCAGCACTACCCTCTCCCCTATAGCTAATATAGATGGCTTGTACCCCGTCTGGGATAGCAATATCGGCAGAGTAGTCTGTCCATATGTTTGTAAACTCTACAGGTATGGTCCCTAGTGGCTGACCATCCCAGGAGGTCTTTATTTCAAAGACTCCCCTACAATATCCACGTACCTTTATGGAAACCTTGCTTACTCCCTTGCAATCAAAGTACTTAAAGCCTGCAGTGGCTGAGTCCCTCATATTTTGTATATAGGCCTGGCACTCATCGCCATCTGCCCCATCCTGGGTAATCTTTGGGAACCTGGCATCCATCCATGATCCCTCAGGCGCAGTATACTTGGACTCATGAGAGCAAAAGAGGTTGCAGGCTATATAGGCAGGGTATTCTCCCTTGCCCACTAGGGGGCCTCCATTTAGGCCACAGGAGGTCATCTCTGCCTGTATTATGGACCCATCCTCCCTAAAATCGATTGGCTGGGCACAGGCCTGCCTACTAAAGGGTATCCCCTCAGTATGGCGGTGGTAGAAAATATACCACTGACCATTGATATCCACCATGCCACCATGGTTGTTCCAACCATAGTACATTGGTTTTTCAGCTGGCTTGTAGGAATCAATATGGAGGTCACAATTGCTAACCACAACTCCACCATAGACAAAGTCCTTGGTCGGGTGCTTGCTAGTTGCATAGCATAGCTCATGAAGGGCTATAGAGGAATATACAAGATAGTATGTATCCCCTCTCTTTCTAATGGAAGGGGCCTCAAAAAACTCGTGGCCAACAAAGGAGCTGCCCTCACTATAGGGCTGGCTTGGGAGGACAAAGACTGTCTCCTCAACTATAGTTAGCATATCAGGTCCTAGGACAGTGGCCATAGCACCACTTCTGGACCTGTCTCCTACCCCGCAAAAGCCTGTATACAGGTAGGTCCTGTCACCCTCAGTTAAGACAGCTGGGTCAAATTGGGGCTCGTCACCCTCCCTTTCCCCTAGCCTAGTTCCATCCTCATAGCTTACATAGCCGTAAAACTCATATTCACCTGCTGGCTCATCGCAGACAGCTACAGATACTATGCTAACCTTGTCTAGGACATAGTAAAGATAATAGCGACCATCAGGACCCTGAGTAACATCAGGGGCATATAGGCACATATGGCCATCCCTGTTTAAGGGATCACTCGTCTTTTTATATATAACTCCCTCATAGCGCCAATTGCCCAGGTCATCTACAGGGGCAGACCAGCAGATATAGTCATTTAAGCAATAGGCATGTCCCCTAAACCTGTCATGGGATCCATAAACATAGACCCTATCACCAAATACATAGGGCTCTCCATCTGGTACATATTCCCAAGATGGTAGATATGGGTTAAAGGCTTGTTTTTTCATCTGGTTAAACCCCCTCACGAATATTTAATGGACTTTTCTCCTCTAGTGATACATTTGAAAAATACCTGATCCCCCCATCACCTGTTGGGGATTGGGCTACTAGACCCACCTTTATTTTCTTTTTCATTGGCAGATAGGCTAGGCGTGACATCAAAAACTTTTCACCATCAAGGGAATAATGGATTGCAAAGACATTGTCCTTTCTACTCATCTGCATCCAGACCTCATTGCCCTCTATGTTGACTCCGTTGGCATCATCAGACCTACCATTGGTCATAACAGTCACCACAGCATTGGTCCCTAGATCGGTATACTCAAAGCATGCCTTGGCCCATAGCTTGTCATTGTCAAGGGCTAATAGAACGCAAGCATCATAAACAGAGATAAAATCAAGGCTGACCTTGGCCTTTAGCATAAAGTCACCCTCAACCTCCTTGTAGAAAAAGGGGGCATCAGCCTTTACAGTCTCATCTATTGGGTTTACAAAGTAGTCTGTCTCGGCCGGTGCAAAAATCTCTATGCTGTCACCTGCAATTTTGTGTTCAGTCTCAATTGTAAATTTAAAATCCTTTAACAAATATCGCCACCTCCAAAATTGTTCTTACTTAATAATCTCATAAGGAAATTATACCATATAGTAGATAAAAAAAGGCCTACAATAGGACATAAAGCAAGAGGGCATAAAGTAATAGGACATTAAACGATAGGACATAAAACAGTAGGACATAAAGAGAAACTCCCCAGGCCTTTTGCTTGGGGAGTTTAATTTGTGCCTAACTTATATTAATCTTTGATAAGTCTAAGGGTATTGCCTGACAATTGTCCTTTTCTAGACCTGGCCTGCCATAGACTGATTTTCTTTAAAAGCTTTCTCTTCTTTCTTCTTTAAGAAATGACTCTTATTTATCATATAGAAAAAGCCTACTACAGAGGTTGCCAGGGCTGCGAGGGTATCTACTATGATATCCTCCATAGTATCCTTTAGTGCCTCACGGCCAAGTAAAAGGGACCCATCCTGCAGGGCAAACTTTTGCATATTAAGGCCTAGGGCTCCATCTACAACAAACTCATATATCTCCCATAGGCTACCTACAGTTACAGCAAAGCAAAATGCAAAAAGGGCGACAAAAAAAGGGCTAAGATTTAATTTAAAGCGTTCAATATTGTTTAGTAGATATACTAACTCAAATCCTAGAATACCTAGCATAACAGCTGAAAATGCATGTAGGATCATATCCCAGTAGGGTATAACATAATAAAAGTCCTTGAATTCACCTAAATATATGGCGCAGTATAAAAATAAGAAGTACATGATACCCATAAAATCAGGAATTTCTATAGAGAACTTTTTTTCAATTATAGAGGGTATCATCATTACAAATAGGCCTAATAGGCTCTGGACTAGCCTGAGTGTATAATCGGATTTGGTCTTGGTTGTATCATCGTGTATCATATCTTCTGGTGGTACCTGGATTAGGTTAATAATAGTAAAAATGATAGCAAAAACTAAAGTAATAAATAAAAAGGCCCCTATGATATTTCTCCAGCTTAACTTTATTTCCTTTCCTCTAAACTTCATTGTATTCCCCCCATACTTTTATATTTTGATTCCTTTAATAATATGCTAAGGCCAGCTTGCCCCATGAAAGGGCTGCCTTGTAATAGTCTTACTCTTTTTTTTTGCTTGCTAACTAAATGGCCTGCTTTTATTTTAATGCCTTTAGGATTAGCCTTAGGGCACGGTCCTTAAGCTCTTTTAGGCTATCTATTTCTATTGTGTCTTCTTTTTTTAGGCCTACAGGAAAGACCGCATTTTCGGGGAAAAACTCCTTGTTTTTCATAAATATTATATCATTTATAAAGGCAGAAATAATGCCAGATACAACTAGACTACAGTCCTCTAGGCTAGTATCTGGACCTATCTTATTTTCCCCTTTGCCTATATGGTAGATTTTCTCCATGTGTTCATTTATGGAAGACCGGATCTCCAAAAATTGGGCATTGTCCTCAACAATAAGCTGCTTTACATCGGATTGTCCAAGGTTTAATACCATAAATAAAAGGGAGGAAAACCTTGTTGTTATCATTTCTATGGCATAGTCCATTATACTATTTATAATATCTTCAAAGGAACTTTGCTCTTTAATCAAGTCAGTAAAGCCAAGGTATTCTTTGTATACATGGTAGTTTAGGGCCTGCTTTATTATATCTTCTTTTGTCTCGAAATACTCATAGACTGTACTTTTCCCCATACCTGCTGCGGCTGCTATATCTGCAACCTTTAGCTCATGTATACCTTGCCCCTTGTTAAGTAGGTCCATTATACCTTGGAAAACCAGTATCTCCTTTTGGGAATACTTATCTAACCTTTTCATTTAGCTAGCCTCCTATACTAGGAAAAGCCGGCCGGTTTAGGGCCGGCTTTTAACTTATACTAAAGCTTTGCTACATTTACTAAAGCTTTTCTACATTATTTCTGAGCTTGCTTTACCCTGCTTATCCTTGTCCCTTTTGCCCTTCCTAACCAATATATCGTACATAACTGGGACTACAAATAGGGTCAGGATTGTTGCATAGGTTAAACCGCCGATCATAGCGACTGCCATAGGTTGCATTAACTCAGCGCCAGTGCCATAGCCAAGGGCCAGGGTACTCATACCTAGGATGGTTGTTAGGGCAGTCATAAGTATAGGCCTCATCCTGGTTATACCGGTCCTTACTATTGCCTCGCCTTTTTCCATACCATTTTCCCTAAGCTGGTTAACATAGTCAACAAATACTATACCATTGTTTACTACTATACCTGCCAGTACCAAGAAGCCAAGTAGGGCTATTACTGACAGCTCCATACCAACTAACCATAGGAGTAGTAAACCACCAGTAAAGGCTAGGGGCAGGGTAAATAGGACGATAAAGGGTGATAGGAGGTTTTGGAACTGGGCTACCATTATCAAGTAGATAAAGACAACTGCTAGTGCGATCATCAGTAGAATATCCCCTATACTATCCCTTATGGCTTCATTTTCACCACTAAAGATGAGCTCATAGCCCTCAGGTAGGTCATAATCTGCAAGTACTGCCTCTACATCACTGCTTACCAGGCCAATATTGTAGCCATCAGCTATGGTTGCATTAACTGTCATTAGCCGTGATTGGTTCTCCCTGTTTATTGCCCTTAGACTATCTACTTCACTTATCTTTGCTATATCCTTTAGCTTTACCTCCTTTACCTGTCCATCCTGCTTGGTAACTGTAAAGCTAAAGTCGGCAAGGGTATCCCTAGTGATTCCCTCCTGGTCCTCCTTTATTAGTAGGACTGGATAGGAGTTATTTGCCTCAGTTAATAGGGTTGCCTGGGTCTCAGTTGTAAGGGCACTATTTATTTCAGCAAATATCTGAACTACTGTTAGCCCTTCTCTCATGGCCTTGTCCTTGTCTACCTGGATCCTGGTTTCCTTTTCAGCATTCTCCAGGCCAGTTTCAACCTCACCTACACCCTCTACTCCTCTTAGAAGGCCGGCTACTTCATTGGATATCTGGGCTAGGGTGTCTAGGTCATAGCCCTTGACCTTTAGCTGAATACCAGAGCCGACCAACATGGAAATGTCCATATTTGTGGCACTGACGCTTATTTCAGCATCTAGGTCCTTTGTTTTTTCATATATTAGTCTTTCAACATCCTTATTTGTTAGGTCCCTATCTTCCTTTAGGATTATATAATAGGAGGTTGAATCCTCTGAGCCTCCCCCCATCATTGAAAGGCCGGCTCCATCACCTTTCATAGCGCCGATTGTTTCTATAGCGTCTATCTCTAGCATTCTCTTTGTTACCTCGTCACTCATGGCATAGGCATCTGCCCTGCTAGTGTTAATGGGCATGGTCAAGGTGGCACTCATCTGGGGCGAATCCGCCTCTGGCATAAAGGCAGTACCCATAACGGTAATACCATAAAAGCTAAGCAGTACTAGTAGGACAACAGGTATGATCACTACAGCCTTTTTACGCAGGGAAAACCTAATTGCCTTCTCATAGTACTTGTTAAAGAAATCAAATACCTTGTTTCTGCTTTCCTTGGCCTTGCCCAAGACATTGGCCCCCATTACAGGTACCAGGGTCAAGGCAACCAAGAGACTTGCAACTAAAGAATAGCCTATAGTAAGTCCCATATCAGCAAAGATCTGGCGAGACAGGCCCTGGGTAAATACAATGGGCAGGAATACACAGACTGTCGTTAGGGTTGAAGCGGCAATTGCACCTGCTACCTGCTTTGTGCCCTTTATAGCGGCCTCCCCGGCTGACATACCCAGTTGCCTTAGCCTATAGATATTTTCTATAACAACTATACTATTATCAACTAGCATACCCACCCCTAGGGCAAGGCCTGCTAGAGAGATAACATTTAGGGTAATCTTACTAAAGTACATGAGGGTAATTGCAAACATAAGACTTATCGGTATGCTAAAGGCTATTACTACCGTTGGCTTAAAGTCCTTTAAGAATAATGCTAGGATCAAGATAGCCAGTAGGCCACCGATGATTAGGTTGCTAATTACATTGTCTGTTAAGATAAATATATAGTCTCCCTGATCCATCAAGGAACGAATCTTTAGCCCCTGATGTTGGCCTTCTAATTCGTCTATTCTATCATTAATGGCCTCTGAAACCTCAGATGTAGAGGCAGTACTCTGCTTTTGGAACATAAGTACAATACCATCATTGCCATTTATCTTTGCATACATTTCATCTGAATTATCCCTTAGGTCGATCTTTGCAATATCAGATAGCCTGATATCACCTATAGGGTCGATATTTAAGATAACCATGCTCTCAATCTCTTCAAGAGACCTAAAGGAATCACCAACCTTTACTAGGTGCTGGCTATCACCCTCCTTGATATAGCCTGCAGGCATATTAAAGTTTTGAGCAGCTATTATGTTTTTTATTAGGTCATTGGTGATTATGGTCCCAAGGTCAGCTCCTGCCAAGGCCTGTTCCCTTGCCTTGTCAAATTCGTCTAATCCCTTTTCTAGCTCCTGCTCACCATCTTCGAGCTTTATCTGAGCCTTTGCTAGCTCTATGGACATGGTAATCTTGCCCGATTCAAGCTGCTCTAAGGCTGACTTGGCATCAGCTAGGCCCTTTTCAAGCTGCGGCTTCATGGCTTCAAAGGTCATCTTGCGGATATTTATGTTTTGTAGCTCCATATCTATGGCAGCAATCCTGGCTGGAGCATCAGCAGCCTTTTTGGCCAAATCAACTAGTTCCTTTTGGCTAAGCCCCTTCATCTGGGCAGGGAGCTTATCCCCTAGCTGGGCTAGGATAGAATCAAACATCTCATCTGGTATCTGGCCTAGCTCCATTTCAGGCATTCCTGGCATTTTTATAGGGAAATACTCATCTAACATGGTGTTGAGCTCAGCTAACTGTGAAAGCCCTGCCTTTTCCTGCTTAAAGGCTTCTTCCTGGGCCTCAAGTAGGGTCCCCTCGGCTAGGAGGGCACTGAGGTTAGCAATAGCACTGTTTAGCTCTGCACTAGAGCTAGCTAGCTGGTCCTTTTGCTTTGGAGACTCTTTATCTAGCTCGTCTCGCCCCTTGGAGATCTCCTTTTGCGCCTCCTCTAGGCTTTCCCTGCTCTCATCTAGCTTGCTTTCTACCTCGCCTTTGACCTTAGCATTAAGCTCTTCTAATTTTTCCTTGTCTAATACTATTTCTATCTTTTTTTCAATTACACCAGAAGCGGTTACAGAGGCAACACCCTCTATCCTTTCAAAGGAGGGTATTACAACCTCACTGGTAAAGCTAGATAGTTCATCTATATCCATCCCACTATTATCAATACTTGCTACCATTATGGGTATCATATCAGGACTTATCTTAAGCAGTATGGGTGAGCCTGCACCCTCATCTAGCATGCCTGATATAGTGTCGATACTATTTGAAAGTTCTATCATAACAGAATCCATGTTGGTATCCTGGACATACTCGAGTATAATCATACTGGTATTTTCATTTGATATAGAGCTAATATTCTTAAGGCCGCTTGATGTGCCTAGGGCAGCCTCTAGGGGCCTTGTTAGAGTTTGCTCTACCTTCTCTGGGCTAGCACCCGGATAGGGAGTAAATACAACCACATAGGGTAGCTCCATCTTTGGCAGCAGATCTGTCTGCATATTTATAAAAGAAATTACACCTAAAACTATTACTAAAATCACCGCTACAACAACGGTATATGGCCTTTTTACGCTATTTTGTACCAGCATAAAATCCTCCTAATATTCATATAAAATTATGTCCGACCGACCGGTCGGTCGGTACACAAGGCTTATTATACCATTACTAAAGTAAATCTGTAAAGTAAACAATTTATGAACAGCCTATCTACAGGCCTCTGTAAGGGAAAAATATGACCAAAACTATTCTATTATCTCTTACTGCTGGCTTACTATATATAGGCAAAAATAAAAGATACATTTAATATGTATCTATCCCTAATCATCCTATTAACTTTATCCAAACTAGTGCTAGGGCAGAGCCCTCTTTTTTTAAACGATAAATTCTTTTAACTCTTCTAGGCCCTTAGGGTCCTTATATGCCTTGTCTAGTCTTAGGCTCAATGGCTTGGTCAAATCAAGGCTTAGTATGCCAAGTAATGCCTTGCCGTCAACCTTGCTATTATCAGAAATCAAGGCAACCCTATAGTCAAGCCTGTCGACTACACTTATAAACCTATTGACCTGGTCTAATGACCTTAGCCTAATACTTAAATCTTTCATTTACCTCACCATCCTTGTCTATCTAGGCTTACTTAATTGACCTAGCCTTTGCTATCACCTAGGTCAATCCGCCTATTTAGGTCCTTAACTTTAAGGCCTTCATTTATTATCTGCTTTCTCCAACCCATTTCACCGCATAGCTTGTATAGGAGTCTAGGGAAGTTAAAATTTATATAAACATTTTCTGCCTCACTTAAACTTAAGATATTTTTAGATACCATATCTAGCGCCCTGGCAAAATTCCTCTTTAGCCTAAAGTCATCCCCTGCATTTGCAACTGACTGTACCATACCCCCTGAGCCAATACCAATACCCTGGCCCCAACTTAAAGTAGCCCTCTTGCACCAGTTTTTCATTATATCTTGGGCTATTGCTGTCTGCTCTCCCTCATAAAAGCCACAGTTGACTAGGCAGTAGACCCTAAGCTCTTTCTTTGCCTCTTTTGAAAAGTAGTCCTCAAGCTGCCTTAGGCAAGCTAATAGGTGGGAGGGTATCCCATCTACATAAAGGGGAAAGGCAAAGACTAAACAGTCACATGAGGCTAGCTGGCCTATTGACTGGTCACTTAGCCTATTTGTCCTAAAGTGTAGTTCTATTAGCTGGTTTCCTTTTTCTATCCTGCCTTTTAGCTGACTTATTATAGTCTCAGATACACTGTTTCTTTGCTTGGGACTCCCGTTTATTAGACCGATCTTCATATATAACCTTCCCTTCATAATCAAAGCTCATTTATAAATTCTCTATCCTGACTACAAGCTAGACATTTTTTGCTATCTTAAAGCTTTTAAATATTTCAGTAGGGTCCTTTGCAAAGCTAATATCCTTTACATATCCATCATAGTTAATGGAATTTGCCCTAACAAGTTTTTCAGCTGTAGCCTTTTCCTCCTCTGTAATATCACTACCATAAAAGCCTACCTGAAGGCCTATGCGGTTTTTATACCTACGCTTGTGGTGCATTTGGCCATTTCTAATTACAAAATAGGGATGTACATAAGATATGCCCCTATCTAGAACATTCTTAACAAAGGGGCTATAACCACCATAATAGGACCTAGAGATTATAATTAGGTCATCACATTTTGAAAGTTTTGCTCCTGTATCTGAGTAGCTATCCTTTAAGATACATAGGCCCGGATTTTTAATCCAGCAAGCAAAGCAACCTATACAGGCCTTAATGGTCCCGTCATCACTGATAACAAGATCAAACTCTTTATTATCCTTTAGCAGGCCTTCTGCCACACTGTCATCTAGGTCATGGATAAGGATTTTCATAGTATTCGCCTCTTTTATTATTCTTTTTACTAGCTAAAGTCAGTAGCAAGCCTTAAGTTATTGTAGCATAAAAATCTATTTTTGGTAATGTTTTATTGCATCGTTATTGAGGTCAATTAATAGTAAATTGCATTTAAGCCTTCATGTGCTATACTTTACTTAAGCTTTATATAGGAGGTAAAAAGATGTCTCAAATATATAAGAAAGAACAAATAGAAAAGGTATGCCGGCAGGCCCTAGAGGACCTATTAGCTGTAGCCAAGCTTGAAAAGGGTGATATTTTAGTGGTTGGTTGCTCCACCAGCGAGGTGCAAGAAAAGCTTATCGGTAGCCATTCAAGTGAGGATATTGGGTCCTGGATATTCAGTAGCCTACAAGAGCTCTTAAAGCCAAGGGGTATTTATTTAGCTGCCCAGTGCTGTGAACACCTAAACCGAGCCCTGGTCATAGAGGGGGAGGCTGCAAGGCTCTATGCCTATCCTAGGGTCAATGCAGTACCTAAAATCAATGCTGGCGGTAGCTTTGCCACTGCAGCCTACAGGGGCTTTGATGACCCCTATGTGGTAGAAAGAATTGAGGCAGCAGCCGGTATTGATATAGGCCATACCCTAATTGGTATGCACCTTAGGCCAGTTGCAGTGCCTGTTAGGGCAAGCATAGATCGTATTGGCTCTGCCCACCTGGTCCTGGCCCGAACCAGGCCAAAGTCTATAGGCGGGGAAAGGACCAGCTATGATGAGAGGCTAGGATAAAAAAAGCAGGCCTTGCCTGCAAAAAGAAGAAAAATTCTTTTATTACTTACAATAATACTATACCAATATAATATATATTTGTCTTAATGCAATGCTGTTTTGCCATTGGCCTTCTATAGAATTATAGAATATATGGTAATCTAGCATTGTTTTTGATATAAAGCGGAACAATGCGTTCCTAAATGATACACTAGAATATTCCCTTTAATACTAAACATATAAGCTTATACATAGTACAAACTAATGAAAGAGGTTTCTTGCCTAGTTCTATTTTAGTATATTTAATATTCTCTCATTCAAAAGGTCATATGAATCCCACGCATCCACAGGTATAGGGCAAATATACTTTAGAAAACTCTTTAGGTATTTCAAAATATCATCCGCTGAATATCTTGTTTTCTCTTTTATCCAATCATCATTTATCGAAATTACTTCATGGGCTACAATGTTTCTTGCCTTATCTTCTATATCTCTTAGAATACTTGCTACTTCTATCTGCGTTGACTCACCCTTATGCTTAATTATTGGAAGCAAAATCGCTGCTGAAGGAGATTTGTCCCTATATTCACCAAAGGCTCTGTCTAATACCCGCCTCAATTCGCCAGAAAGCAATCGTCTTGATAGTATATCCCTATCATATCTTATTGAAGGTTCATAATACTGCTTTATTTCAATTTTACACTTATGTTCGATATACATTTCGAATAAAAATGTCAGTATAGGTGATATAGACCTAATAAAGTCTGCAAGTTCACCTTTATATAGCTTGATTTGCATATTCAAAATGTACTCATATGCAATCCTACTTTCTTCGTTTAATCCTTTTGGGGTTAACTGAAATCCTGCACTACGAGCATACATCTGTGCCTTATTGACTTCTAGAGATAACCTGTAGCAACCGGCTTTGATCAAATCAATAGCCTTTTTTGACATAAAATCTGTTATCGTTTCAGCAACAGATAATGCAGCTCTGTAGTCATAGGCTGCTATATGCCTTGCAATAACTTCTTTTTTAATTACTGCATTTAAGTTCTCATTTCTCACTTCAATACAGCGATTAGTATAGTCTGGACTATTGTCCATATTAAGCTCCCATTCAGCCTCTAGATCATATTCTTCGTCAACTGGTCTCTCATCATTGGATTTCCCTTTAGGTGAAGATACCTGTATAGGTATAAGACTCCTATTGCTTACATATGAAACTATCAGAAGGGCTGTTTTCATCTGGGGAGTGCCTGATGACAAGTTAAGCAATATCTTACTATCTGAATTTTCATCTCCTATATCACGAATGTACTGCATAAATTCCTGGTAGAACCTCTCAAAATCATGTGCACGTTCCAAATCTTTATGAACAAGTTTTACTACAGAACAACTAAAGCCTAACTCTTCAGCCAGCTTTCCAAGGTATCTCTCATACCTATTATCCCGCTGATCATATTGGTAGATTTCCTTTGACATGTATAGATAGACCTTTTTGGGTTTATACACACGACATATATGTATAAAGGCACCATCATGGAACCCTCTCGTTGGGTCAGTCATACCTAGTGGTGAAAATAATACATAGTTTGACACTTAGATTATCCCCCCATCATTTTCTATTCATATAATCCATCTTGGTTATCCTACACCCGCCCATACCCAGTGAAGTTTTTATACCTATGCCTGCATATTCTGCAAATGAAATTAGTAATGCTACTAGCCTTGCTAGTTGATCAGAACCCTTTACATTGATTATAATCCAACCCATATAACTGGCCACAGAAAAACCTTTAACATTATAGCTGGCTGAACGTAATGAATAACGTACAATTTCTGTATCATCTATTAATTGCAACAAAGTTTCTTCATCCTCTATAGAGAATTCACTCGATACAGTATCAAATCGCATAAGTAGGTTTTGCAAAATCAGCTTTACACTAGGGAAAAGTACATATTCTCCACCACTTCTATGGGAACTTGGAGTAACAAATTCTATTTTAAAGTTTCTACATGGCTTGTTATCATTAAAGAAGCTGACCAAAAAGTCTCTCTCGTTTTGAGCATAGCGGTTTACCGACAAAACGTCCAAGACAATATCCTTATGATTTATATTGATATTCACAAGTGGTGTAATAGCTTTTATTATTTCATCTGCAAGTACATCATCCCAGATGCCTATATGCCACTCTAAAGAGTTATCACCCATAGGAATTACAAATTGTGAAAATGAGTTGGGGTTATTACCATGAAGGGCTTCAGCAGTACTTTCCGATAAGTGCTCCATCAATACACCATGCATTATCAATCCCCAGTTATAGTTAACCTTCTGGTCTCCTGAAAAAGAACACTTAACAATAATCTTTTGCAACATATCTTGCGTTCCCCCTATCCCCTAGCGGGTGTGTGCTTGAATACCACATGTAAATTATACCATATAACATATCATCAGTAAAATTCCGTCCCCTCGCGGGTGCAGATTGCAACAAATTTGAAATCGAAATAAGGAAAATCCTACTCAGTTGCCGTCCCCTCGCGGGTGCAGATTGCAACATATCGGAGATAGACGATGCAAAGACCAAGTTGGGTTGCCGTCCCCTCGCGGGTGCAGATTGCAACGAAATGCTGTACTTGAAGCCCCTGAACAAATTCAGTTGCCGTCCCCT
>Ga0209075_1000189_pt1 | contig 56936 bp, 48 predicted proteins | sample Stecom2011_FD_187523 | JGI IMG/M metagenome (GOLD analysis project Ga0209075, IMG submission 187523) | Agricultural soil microbial communities from Utah to study Nitrogen management - Steer compost 2011 (SPAdes) (version 2) | ecosystem: Environmental > Terrestrial > Soil > Agricultural land...
TTCCTTGCTGATCATGTGTCGCGATGACACCAATTCCTCCACCAATACTTTTAAAGTATTGATCATAAGAAGCAGAGTAGGTTACAAATGTACCTGACAATGCAGGCCACTGATTTCTATAGTTGACAGCAAACCTCGGACAACCGTGGCTACCTGCAAACGCTGGATTCAAGTATATTGGATTCGCGTAAAATTGCGAAAATTGAGGGTCCTGAGCATGAACCTCTCCGAGTAATATAATTGAGAATATAAACAACAACAACTTTTTCATAATATTTCTCTCCTTTCTTATAGATTTAAAAATTTAGCAGCATAACGATTGGGTTTCAAAAGTATCTTCATCGTAACTTGATGTGATAAGAACTTATCATTTAACAATCGACTTTTTGTGTAATCAATATTGTAGTGAAATGAAAAACGGTTAAAAACAGTTCCTAAAGAAGCACCGAAATCGACATTTGTGCTCATTCCTGCCCCTGCTTGTATCCACTTGTATTGAAAGTTTCCTCCCATCCATAATTCATTAAGTTCACCATTTTTCTGGAACAAGCCATAACCACTGATTTTAATATCTCGTGTGAAAGATTGGTATTCCGTTCCTACAACTGCAGTGTAGTGTATATTCTTACGGTGTTTCTGACTCAAATCGCTTGTGTAGAAATTGTTGTTATGTCGTCCTAAATTATCAGCGTTAAAACCGAGATAAAACCATTCGGTGTTCAACATAAATCCAAGTCCGACGTCTTTGTACCACAATTGACTTCCGCTTGCTTGCGCTTCCTTTTCGAATAATGAAATTATGTTGTGACGATCAACTTCTATTTTCGAACCGATCAATTCAGAATCAGGATTAACATTTACTACTCCCATTTTGAATCGAAAAGCAGGTTCAAAAGAAACTTTTTTATTTATTGAAAATTTTGGTGAGTAAGTTAAACCAACGGAGTAATTGTTTAATGCATCTGAATTATATGTGTTGTAATTAGCATCAACTCCTAATCCACCGCGGAGAGCATAAACATATCCATCCCATGACATTGTGTTCATTAATTGGGTATTGCTTTTATCCATCCATTGAAGCCTTGATGTTGCTTGAATTCTATTTCCTGGCGCAGAACCCACCATTGCACTATTGGCACTGAATCCAGTCATCATGGGTGCGTGATAGTGAGGGTTTTTAGTATTTCTTAATGCCACTGGCTGATCTGCCATTCGTTTGATTTTTCTATAGGCATTATGAATTGTTTTTTTCAGGGTCACCTTCGCAACATCTGCACTAGAAATAACCTTGGCAGAAGAACTTGCATCTTCTTGTTTTGTGCTTTTTGAGTTATTTAAATATGCAGTGATGTCATCCAGGTCTTTAGCTTTAGCTTCAAAATTCTTTTGGATTTGGTTTAATTCAGTATAGTCGAGATCAATTTTCTCTGTAGCATTCAAATGGCTTATGTTTTCATTCTCAAGAACGGTTTCTGAAAAACCAATATTTTGTTCAAAAGTTGAATTGTAATTTGGCTTCTGGGTGTATAAATTAGGAGATAAAGCAGTACGTTGAATCGGCGACTTCACTTCTTCTATTTTGTTTTTAAGCTGACTTTCTGTTTGATCTTCCTTTAAGTTACTAGCCAATAAAACATTATATCCAAAATCCTCTTCGTCGCCAACATAAATTATCTCAGCGTCTATATTTGCCTTAGAATATAATGGAGTTGTTTGTGAATTATTAAAGCCTAACCAAGCAAACAGAATTGCAACAGCACCAATTGCCATTAATGAAACTGGACGCAATAAGAAAGGAGTAGGTTTTGTTAAAGCAGCAGTAGAAAATTGAGGTGTTGAGATTGGAGCAACTTTAGCTTGTTTCCATGCTTTTAAATCCGTCATTACCTCAGGATTTAATTGTATAAAATCCATCAGTTGTGATTCTTGGGCAACAGAAAGATTTCCTTCTGTATATTCAAAAAGCCATTGGTCTATATTTTCAAAGCTTGGTCTACTCATTGAACTAATATCAAATCGCTTAACTGTTTTTTAATTTTTTTACGCGCTCTATATAGGTATACTTTCACTTGACTCTCAGAAATATCTAAAATTTCTGAAATCTCGATGTACGTATATCCTTCTAAATCTCTTAAGAGAACGATGCTTTTTTGAAGTGGCGGAAGAAGAGAAAGTGCTAAGTCAATAATCTCTTGTGTTTCAAAGCGATTGTCAACTATTGAATGCTCAGGAATCATGTCTGTATTATAAACAGTACGGTTTTTCCTTTTTGAGAAGTTGATTAAAGCATTATGTCCTGTACGAAACATCCATGCTTTGGATTTATCAACGTCTACTTTTTTTCTATTTTTCCACAATCTTTCAAAAACATCTTGTACAATATCCTGTGTATCCTCGCTGTTGCGAAGATATCCGAAAACATACCCAAATAAGTTGGAGGCATGTTTTTCTACAGCTATATTGTATTCTCGTCGATTCAAAAAATGCGCGTTTAACAGTAAAACAATTTAAAGGGTGTAAAAGTTACACCTCAGTTCAATTAATGTCTAAAATACGTTTTTTTTACTTAAAAGGTTTGAAAAAAAGTACAATTCCTAAAAGTGTAGTATATTGTAGCTAAATAATCACACCTAATAAAATGGTTAGGTTAACATTTTTTATTAGATTTAGAGTGTAAAATCATTAAGCTATGAAAAAACAAGAAAGACTATTTGATATAGTATATTACCAACTTGAGAATTTTCCTCAAGAAACAATGTTTTCAACCAAAACAGACGGAAAATGGATTTCTACAAGTACAAAAGAGTTTGTAGAAAAAGCAAATCAAGTTTCTAGGGGTTTGATCGCCTTAGGAGTGGAGCCTGGGGAAAAGGTCGCATTGGTCTCTGGAAACAGAGTGGAGTGGAATATTATGGATATTGGAATTCAGCAAATTGGTGCAATCGGAGTGCCTGTTTATCCAAACATTTCAACAAAAGATTACAAGTATATTTTCGGTGACGCAGGTATTAAGGTATGTGTTACTGGTAGTGAAGAACTGTATAATAAAATTACGAGCATAAAAGGAGATCTTCCTTTGTTGGATAAGATTTATTGTTTTGATAAAGTTGAAGGAATAAAGCATTGGTCAGAAATCACAGATGAAGCAAGTAAAGTAGATATTTCAGAAGTCGAAAAACGTAAAGCAGAAATTAAAAATGGTGATTTAGCAACGCTAATTTATACATCTGGAACAACAGGAAACCCAAAAGGAGTAATGTTGTCCCATAACAATATTTTATCTAACGTTTACGGTAGTTTACCGCGTATTCCTGGAGATTCAAATAGCCGTTGTTTAACTTTTCTACCTGTTTGTCACGTATATGAGCGTATGCTTCATTACTTATACATGCAAGTTGGTTTCTCAATTTACTTTGCTGAAAGTCTAGAGACCATTGGAGAAAATATTAAAGAGGTGAGTCCACATGTATTCACTGCAGTTCCACGTTTAATTGAAAAAGTTTACGAAAAAATAATTTCTAAAGGTGATGAGCTAACAGGAATTAAAAAATGGCTTTTCTTTTGGGCGGTTTCTATTGGAGAGGAATATGAACAAACTGGAAAATCAGCTTGGTATAAATTCAAATTGAAAATTGCACGTAAACTTATTTTCTCTAAATGGCAAGAAGCACTTGGAGGTGAAGTTTTAGCTATTGCTTCTGGAGCAGCTGCATTGCAACCGCGTTTGGCAAGAATATTTTTAGCTGCTGATATTCCAATTCTTGAAGGTTATGGTTTGACAGAAACTTCACCAGTGATTTCAGTTAACTGTAAGAAAAATGGAATTATGTTCGGAACGGTTGGAACTCTGCTTGATAATGTTGAGTTGAAGTTTGCGGAAGATGGTGAAATCATTGTTCGTGGTCCAAACGTGATGATGGGTTATTATAATGAACCAGAAAAGACCAAAGAGGTTCTTGAAGATGACGGCTGGTTCCATACTGGTGATATTGGTGAACTGATTGACGGGAAGTTCCTTAAGATCACGGATCGTAAAAAAGAAATATTTAAAACTTCAGGGGGGAAATATATTATCCCACAAATGATGGAGAATAAATTCAAAGAATCACGCTTTATCGAACAGTTAATGGTTATCGGTGAAGGAGAAAAACATCCTGCTGCTCTTATTATTCCAGCGTATGGTTTCTTACGTGAATGGGCGAGTAGAAAAGGGATTAAAGTTGGTGATGACAATAGATCGTTAATTGAGCATCCTGAAGTAATTGCACGTATAGGTGAAGAGGTTGATCGCTACAACGAATTGTTTGGACAGTTTGAAAGAATTAAAAAGTTCGAATTGCTAGCAGAAGAGTTCTCTGTAGAAAAAGGAGAAATTACTCCAACTTTGAAGTTTAAACGTAAAAAGATAATGGAAATTCACAGTGATTTAGTGGATAAGATTTACGGTACTAACAAATAGGTTGTTTCTAAATATTACAATGGGCAAATCTTAAGGTTTGCCCATTTTTTTATTCGTTTATTTTTGTTTAACCATTGTAATTACAATCCTTCCTTGGTGATATTTTGGATACCATGTGCCAGGTTGAAATTTAAATGTTGAAACATAATTTCTTGCTTCTATTTTAGCGGGCGTACTTTTAACTGTTGATTCTCCATCAATGACCTTAGCTGATGTAACCACTCCTTCAGAATTCACAGAAATATCAAATACAATTTTACCGTTGACGTGACCATTAATGATGTATCCTTGTTCGGTAATTATCTTCCGATTATCTTTTGCAAGGTCTCCGCTCAATTGTCCATACGAAGCAATTGAAAATAAAGTAACAAATAGTAAAGTGTTTAATTTTCTCATGTTTTAAAATTATGAAATTTTACTCCAATTTGGCTTAGATTTTAAATGTCTTTTTAATTCTACTTTTAAAGGATAATGTTTCTCCTTTTTTAGGAGTGGATCATTGTCTAAAAGATCTCGTGCAGATTGTCTCGCGGCACTTACCAATTGCCCATCTCTGGCCAAGTCTGCTAGTTTTAAATTCATGATTCCACTTTGTTGTGTTCCCATAATATCGCCTGGACCTCTAATTTCTAAATCTACTTCCGCAATTTTAAATCCGTCATTGGTTGAAACCATTGTTTGTATCCGTTTTTTACCTTCTTGAGATAGTTTCTCACCTGTCATTAGGATACAATATGATTTTTCAGCTCCTCTTCCAACTCGCCCACGCAGCTGATGAAGTTGTGATAATCCAAATCTTTCCGAACTCTCTATGATCATTAGGGAGGCATTGGGAACATTTACGCCGACCTCTATTACAGTAGTTGCAACCATAATATGAGTGTTTCCTTTTACAAATTGTTCCATTTCGAAAGCTTTATCTTCAGGCTTCATTTGACCATGTACTATGCTGATTTGATAATCTGGTCGTGGAAAAGTTCTAGAAATTGCTTCATATCCTTCCATTAAGTTTTTATAATCCATCGTTTCAGACTCCTTAATTAATGGATATACGATGTAAATTTGTCTTCCTAAAGCAATTTCTTCTTTCATTAATTGAAAGACTTTGAGTCTGCTTTTTTCGAAAAAATGTAAAGTGGTAATGGGCTTCCTTCCTGGAGGTAATTCATCGATTACAGAAACATCTAAATCTCCATAAAATGTCATGGCAAGTGTTCGTGGAATTGGAGTTGCAGTCATAACGAGTATATGCGGGGGTTTATCATTCTTTCTCCACAGTCTTGCCCTTTGCGCCACGCCAAAACGATGTTGTTCATCAATAACTACCAAGCCTAGGTTTTTAAACTTAACTGTAGGTTCTAAAAGGGCATGAGTTCCTATGAGAATATGAATGTTTCCTTCTTCTAGGTCTTTGAATAAAACCTTTCGTTCTGATTTTTTGGTTGAACCGGTCAGAAGCGCAACTTTTATATCGAGTGGAGCCAATAGTTCTTCAATCGTTTTATAATGTTGTTGAGCTAAAATTTCAGTTGGCGCCATCAATGCAGATTGAAAACCGTTACCAACTCCAAAGAGCATACTGAGAACAGCCACCAATGTTTTACCACTCCCAACATCACCTTGTAACAATCTATTCATTTGATTGCCACTGCGGAGATCTTTTCTAATTTCTTTTGTTACTCTTTTCTGTGCATCAGTAAGCTCAAACGGAATGTGTTTATTGTAGAACTCATCAAAGAAAACTCCTGTTTTTTCGAAGGGATATCCACCTGCTTTTTTAATGTTGGCGTTTTTCCTCAAGAAAAGTTCCAATTGAAGCATTAATAACTCTTCAAATTTTATACGTAATTGTGATTTTTGAACATCTTCAAAGTTCCGAGGGATATGAATGTATTTATAGGCTTCCTCTCGAGAAACTAAATTGTATTGATCTATTAATTCTTTTGGTAAAATCTCTGGTATTTTTCCCGTGATTCCAGAAGCTAATTGATAAGTCAGTTTTTCTATACCTTTCGAATGTAGTCCTTTTTTTGTTAATTTATCAGTGCTGTTATAAACGGCTTGAAGTCCTTTTTCATGAGCAACACTATCAAATGTAGTGATCTCAGGATGGGCAATATTCCATGAGGTATTGAAGCGAGTGGGCTTACCATATACGCGGAATAAAACTCCTGGAGTGAGTTTGTCCTTAATCCATTTAACTCCTTTAAACCAAACCAAATCTATTACTCCTGATTGATCTTGAAAACTGGCTTGTAATCTTTTTCCTCTTCCTGTTCCAATTTCACGAACACCTGTAATTGTTCCTTTCAATTGAACGGATTGTCCTTCGTATGCGGGTAATTCTGCAATTTTTACATAACTAGATCGGTCGACATATCGAAATGGAAAGTAATTTAAAAGATCCCACATTTTATCAATCCCAGCCTCCATCCTTAAAGCATTGCCACGTTCGGCACCTACACCTTTAAGGTATTCAATTGGGGTGTTTAAAAGGTGTTCCATTTATGCTTTTTACTTCTTTTTAAGGGTTAACTTTTTTAATTAGTAGAGGAAGGTTGATATCATCTTCATATACAAAAAGTTGCATGCCACTACTTAGTTCCGATTTTGGAATATATAAATCTGCAAGATGTTTATTTGATTTGTATATAACTCTACCTGTTATATCATAGACTTTTATTTCTCCCACATTTTCAGTGATAACGATGTAGTAATCGGCTGTTTCATTTACTTTAAAATAGGGTGGAACCTTTGCCTTCTCGATATCTGATAAAGTTGTGTTGTGTAACAAGAAAGTCCGATTTGAAGCCTGTTGTAACGAGTCTATACCACCTGTAATGATCCAGTTACCACCTCCTAGCTTAGCAATGCCGTTTAAATCCATCACATGATAAGGGGAGGCAAATGAGTTAGAATAAATATTTTTTTTCGTATCATATTCTAGTACCCTGTGATTTGGGTAAACTACATTGCTTGTATAATATTCAAGTGCATTGTAGCTATATGCTTGTTTAGACCCTCCTATCCAAAAGAGTGTTTGGTTATGACCAGAACATGCTCCACGATAAACTGGGTCACCTAAATTACTATAGATCATTGACCAATTAATTTGTGAAGGATTGTCTTTGTCAATAACACCTTTTCTAAAATAATTAACTGTTTGGAAGCTTGGGTCTTGATTTGCTCCTCCAAAATAATAAATCGTATCATTTAATATATACCCTGAGGCTCCAAAGCTTTTATGTTGAGGGTTATTTGGTGTAGCTGTTCCAATTGTCCAAGAATCAAAAGATGGATTGTAAATTTGTACATCTGGGACAGTTTGCGTATTGCTAAATCCGGAAATGATATAAATTAAACTGTCTCTCCAAACGCTTTGAACATGATCGTGAACAGGAATAGGTAATGGACTTCCATTGATTTCAAAAGTGTCAAGATAGGGGTTATAGATATGCACATTGTTAGAAGAAGTTTCTGTTCCATTAGACTGAACATATTTTCCTCCAATTAAATAAATTTTATTTTTTACAAAACTTGCAGAGCTGCTTATTTTACCTAAAGTATCTGGGATACTTTCTTTTTCGGTCCATAAGTCATTACTCACATCATATTTAAAAACACGTTGATGAATATTTGAGTAATGCAATGAGTCACTGACACCTCCAAAGCTATATATGAATTTATTGTTGTTTATAAAGGAGTGACTAACAGCGTTGTTGGCTGAGGATATAGGGAGTGACGCTACCTCCATCCACTTCCAATTTCCTTGGGAGAACACTCCAAAAACAGAAGAAATAAAAAGAAAAGATAAAAAAAGCTGCTTCATAGGTACGAAAATAGTCAATTTAGCTGATAGATAATAGGGAACTTTTAAAGAACTTAACTACAATAAAGAAAGATTTGTCGATATATTGAATATGAAGGTGTTTTTTTCTTTTAAATGCTTGTGATATTTTTTAAGTTTGCTAGAACAAAATATATGGTATGAAAAAAATAGGTGTAAATGGATTTGGTAGAATTGGAAGATATTTTACCCGAATGAGCTTAAAGCAAGACGGAATATCTGTTGCTGTTGTAAATGATTTAGCAGATGTTAAGACATTAGCGCATCTATTAAAATATGATTCTGTTCATCGAAAGCTTGATGTTGAATTTGAAATAGAAGGAGATACGCTTATTTTTGAGAACGGAAATAAAATTATTTTTACTCAATTTAGAGATCCTGCTGAAATTCCATGGGAGAAATACGGAGTAGATATTGTTTTGGAGTCAACAGGTTTGTTTAGATCTGAAGAACTGGCTTCATCTCATTTTAAAGGAGGAGCAAAGAAAGTTGTGATTAGTGCTCCTGGACAAGGAGGAAATATTAAATCAATTGTCTTAGGTGTAAATGACGAATTGTTGGAAAAAGGGGATACTTTAATTAGCAATGCTTCTTGTACAACTAATTCTGCTGCACCAATGGTGAAGTTGATTTCTAAATTGTGTAAAATTGATAGTGCTTATATTACAACTATCCATAGTTACACCTCAGATCAAAGACTTCACGATGCACCACATAAAGATTTAAGAAGAGCAAGAGCTGCAGCAGAATCTATCGTTCCTACCTCAACCGGAGCGGCAAAAGCATTGACAAAAATATTTCCAGAATTGAATGATAGAATTGGTGGGTGCGGAATTCGCGTTCCTGTTCCTGTTGGTTCTTTAACTGACTTGACAATTACTGTTGATGGAAAAACTCCAACGGTAGAGGAAATTAATGCTGAGTTTAAAAGAGCAAGTGAGAATGAGATGAAAGGAATTTTGTCCTATACCGATGAGCCGCTTGTGTCTGCTGATATCATTGGAGACCCTAACAGTTGTATTTTTGACAGTCAATTGACGTCTGTTGTTGGAAATATAGTGAAGTTGGTAGGTTGGTACGATAATGAAGCTGGATATTCTAATAGACTTATCGACCTGATCAAAAAACTATAATTTGGGAGTTGAGATAGAAAGAAAGTTTTTAGTTGATAAAAACAAATGGCTGGCTGTTAAACCTGTAAAAGGCGTAAGGATAATTCAAGGCTATTTATTAAAATCTCCTGACCAAACAATTCGTGTTAGAATTAAAGGAAATCAAGGATTTATTACAATTAAAGGAAAAACCGAAAATATTTCTCGCGTGGAATATGAATACGAAATTCCAAGAAATGAAGCGGAAGAGCTTTTGAGTACCTTTTGTCCAAAAACAATTGATAAGGTAAGGTATGAACTAAAGTTTGACGGATTTGTTTGGGAAGTAGATGAGTTTGAAACTCCTAACACGGGTTTGATTTTGGCAGAAATAGAGCTTTCTAATGAAAATGAAGCTTTTAATCGGCCTGATTGGGTAAGTGAAGAAGTGTCAAATCAATCAAAATATTTTAATGCAAATATGCTGTAAACAGTTTAATTGATTGTAAGTCATATAGATGTTTATTTAAAGCTGATTTTAGTTATTAAAAAGGGATTAAATCATCAGCAAAGTAATCTTGTAAATGCAATTTTTAATTTAACTTTGCGAACTAATTTCTGTTAAAAATTTGATTTTTTAAAAAGTGTAAAAGAGTAAAATCATTAATAAAACAATGTCATGAAGGCAAGAGGAATATTTATTTTTTTATCTATCCTAATTATAGGAGTTGTAGCTTTGGTTTTTCCGTTTTGGAATAATGTATTATGGTTTATGCTTTTTTTCGGACCATTAATCTTAATCGGTTATTTTGATATTATCCAGCGTAAACACAGTATTCGAAGAAACTTCCCCGTAATAGGAAATTTACGTTTTATTTTGGAGTCTATACGTCCAGAAATAATGCAGTATTTCGTTGAAAATGATACGGATGGTCGACCTATTAATCGTTTAGATCGATCGTTAATTTATCAACGTTCGAAAAAAGTGAATGATACTGCCCCTTTCGGGACTCAACTGAATGTTTATGATGTAGGATATGAATGGATGGATCATTCTATTTATGCAAAAAATCGTAAAGAAATTGATCACGACCCAAGGGTGTTAATTGGTGGCGCTGACTGTAAGCAGCCATATGCAGCAAGTTTAATGAATATTTCAGCAATGAGTTTTGGTTCATTAAGTAAGAATGCTGTTTTGGCCATGAATAAAGGCGCTAAAATTGGTGGATTTGCTCAAAATACGGGTGAAGGGGGGATTAGTCCTTACCATCTTCAGTATGGCGGTGATTTAATTTGGCAAGTTGGGACGGGTTATTTTGGATGTAGAGATAAAGAAGGAAATTTTAATCCTGTTACCTATAGAGAAAATGCAATTTTACCTAATGTTAAAATGATTGAATTGAAGATTTCTCAAGGTGCCAAGCCTGGTCACGGAGGACTTCTTCCTGCAACTAAAAACACAAGAGAAATTGCTGCTATTCGTCATATTGAACCTTTTACAGAAGTTCATTCTCCAAATACACACAGTTCGTTTTCTAACGCTACGGAATTGTTATATTTCATAAAGGAATTGAGAGATTTATCAGACGGTAAACCTGTAGGATTTAAAATGTGTATAGGTAAGCAATACGAATTTACAGATATATGTGAAGCAATGATTGAAACAGGAATCAAACCTGATTTCATTACCATTGATGGTGGTGAAGGTGGAACTGGTGCTGCTCCTGTAGAGTTTTCAAATTCAATTGGGATTCCTTTACGTGATGGATTGGCTTATGCTGTTAACACATTACGTGGATATGACCTTAAAAAAGACATTAGTATTATTGCTTCCGGAAAAGTCTTTAGTGGTTTCGATATTGCACGATTAATTGCGATTGGTGCTGATAGCGTTGCCTGTGCTCGTGCAATGATGTTAGCTACTGGTTGTATTCAAGCCTTACTTTGTCATAAAAACACTTGTCCTGTTGGAGTAGCAACGCAAGACAAACGTTTAATGAAAGCTTTAGATGTTGAAGACAAGTCTAGACGTGTTGCTAATTTCCATTCTCAGTCTGTTTATAGTTTTATTGAGTTAATGGCCGCGAGCGGTGTTGTTACTCCTAAAGAGCTAAAACGTGTTCACATCAATAGAAGAGTTGAAATGGATAAGGTTAAAAAATACAGTGAGATTTACCCTTTAATAGAAGTGGGATCATTGATCAAAGAAAAGGATTTACACCATTCTTAATTTAGAATAGTTAAACATATTAATTGTAGGTGTTTCAAAACTAGGAAACTAATTCGTTGTTTTTGAATTTCGGACTAAGTCACATACTTCAGTTTATTCCTGTCGTTGGTAATTTCAAGGCCTTGTATTTTCCTCATTTTTGAGACACCTAATATTTCTATTACAAGAAGGACTTTTGAGACAGCTACTTTCTTACGCGAGGGCATGAGTGAAGTGGTCTAGATTCACGTCTAGTTTGATAACTCAGCTGCTTTTAATGTAAGACTGTCTTGAATTTGATTGTAAATTTTAACTAAAACATCTTGTTGGGTCGTATAGTAATTCATAGATGCCACATACCGTAGACTATCAATATTGTATTTTTCGAAAATAGGATGTATCGCAGGGGGCAATGTTTTGTAAAATGAATTAACATTGGGCAGCTGACTTTTATAATAGGATTCAACTATCATAACATCATATAACACCAAAGTAAAAGTGTCTTTGGGTATCAAGTTGTCAGGAATTTCTGTATTCTCTAGCTTATAAGAGCAATTTGTTTGTAGCAATAGAAATAAACCGACAAAAAGTACTTTTGATGTTTTCATTTTAATCTCTTCTATTAAAAGTGAGCCTTTTTCCATTCTTATCATTCAAAATCTTTCCATTGTCGAAAGCCAATACTCCATTAATGAAAGTTTTTTCTATTGAATGGCTAAATGTAAGACCTTCGAAAGGTGACCATCCACATTTATATAGAATATTGTCTTTTTGAACTGTTGTGGAAGTGTTAGGGTCAATAATAACTAAATCCGCAAAGTATCCTTCACGAATAAATCCACGGCTTTCAACTCCAAACAAAATAGATGGAGCATGCGCCGTTTTTTCAATCACCCTTTCTTTACTAATCACTCCTTCTTTCGATTTTTCTAAAAGAGCCAATAATGCATGTTGTACTAATGGTCCACCAGATGGTGCTTTGAAATAAGACTGATTTTTTTCTTCTAATGTATGTGGAGCGTGGTCTGTTGCAATAACATCAATTCTATTGTCTAAAACGGCCTGCCAAATAGCTTCTCTGTCGCTCGCTTTTTTTACTGCTGGATTCCATTTAATAAAAGCTCCTTTCTTATCATAATCTTCATCAGAAAACCATAAATGGTGAACACAAGCTTCAGCAGTTATCCTTTTCTTTGATAACGGAGTTTTATTCTCAAATAGAGAAAGTTCTTTAGCGGTTGAAATATGTAAAACATGAAGTCTTGCATTGTGCTTTTTAGCTAAAGAAACGGCTAATGAAGACGAAAGATAACAAGCCTCCTCGCTTCTAATCGCTGGGTGGAACTTCATCGGAACATCTTCTCCATACTTTTCCTTATATAGTTCCATGTTTTTGCGCACTGTGTGTTCGTCTTCGCAATGTGTTGCGATCAGCATAGGAACTTCGCTAAAAATTTTATTTAGTGTTGAAGGTTCATCAACCAACATGTTTCCAGTACTTGAACCCATGAAAACTTTTATACCACAAACATTATTTGGGTTAGTTTTTAATACTTCTTCAATATTGTCATTCGATGCGCCCATAAAAAAGCTGTAATTTGCGGCACTCGATTGTGATGCAATAGCATATTTATCTGCGAGTAGACCTTGGGTTAGCGCATTTGGAACTGTATTGGGCATTTCCATGAATGAAGTAACGCCTCCAGCTATTGCTGCACGGCTTTCTGATTGGATATCTGCTTTATGCGTAAGTCCAGGTTCCCGAAAATGCACTTGATCATCTATGCTTCCAGGAACAAGATATTTACCTTCGCAGTTAATTTCTATTGCTGTTGCATCTGAAATCAAAGTTCCAATTTTCTCTATTCTATCATTGTTAATCAAAACATCTCCTACTGTTGATGTTCCTTCATTGATTATTATAGCTTGCTTAAGTAAATACTTCATAATTTCATTTTCCTCATCTTCCAAACACCAAAAAAGGCCTCCTTAAATATTCCTGTACTCATTTTAGATGTTCCTCTTTGTCTGTCTATAAAAGTGATTGGAACTTCTTTAATTCCTAACTTGTGCTTACGAACACCATATTTCATGCAAATTTGAAATGCATAACCTTTAAATGGAATGATGTCATAATTCACCTTTTCCAGTGCTTCTCTTGTGTAACATTTGAAACCAGCAGTTGTGTCCTTTATACCAATCCATAAAATAGAACGAACATAAATTGATGCAAAATATGACATGAGTACACGCATTACCGGCCAGTTTTTCACTTTTCCGCCTTTGCAGTACCTAGAACCAATCGTTAAATGAATGTCTTCCTTGGTACATGCTTCATACAATCGGATTAAATCATCAGGATTATGAGAGAAGTCAGCATCCATTTCAAAAATATAATCATAAGATGCTTTCAAACCCCAATCAAATCCAGCTTTATATGCTGTACCTAGACCGTTTTTCTCTGGTCGCTCAAGAATAAACAAAGGTTCTGGAAATTCTATTTGAAGTTCTTTAACTTTAGCAGCAGTGCCGTCAGGGGAGTTGTCATCTACAATAAGTAAATGAAAATCTTTTTCATAACTGAAAACCTTACGAATCATGCGTTCGATGTTTTCAATTTCATTGTATGTAGGAATAATTATTATACTATCTGACACCTCTAAAAACTTATAATCTGCTAATATAATTTAAAATTTATAGACCTATAATCTTTAATGTTAAAATTAATGATTTTTAGTCTTTCTGTTGATGTTCGAGATCTTCAAGAATGTTGTAGATTAATTCAAACTCATAGCCCTTGTTGGCAAGATAGCGCTGTACTTTTATTTTGATTTCAAAAGTAGTTCCGCTTTTTTCTTGCCATTTTTTAGTTGCAAGTGTTTTAAGATGGTGAAGGTATTCTTCTTGATCTATGGTTTTTATCGCATCATCAATACATCTTTTAGGGATATGTTTTTGTTTTAAATGCGCTATAATTTTATTTCGTCCCCATTTTTTGATGCGGTGTTTTCCAGATACAAAACTATCTGCAAAACGTTGTTCATTAAGAAAGTTGTATTCGATTAGATGGGAAATTAAAGCGTTGGTGTCCTCATCATCTAGTCCGTAATCGCGAAGCTTTTTATATACTCCACTATGACAACGGTCTTGATAAGCACACCAAGCTTCAATTTTTTGTTTAGCTTCTAAAAAGGAATATTTTATATCCCCTTTCATGCTTAAATTTTAACAGTTTTACCTTTTTCATCCTTAAAAGCATACTGTAGTAAGTGAAAGTTTGTAACTCCTGTTACTCTGATCCACTTTTTATGTTTCAAAAACCATTTTACTTGCTTAGAGAAAAGTCCTTTTGTAAAGTGAGACTCGATATAAGGATGAACCTCTAAGGAGAGCTTGTTCATCTTTTTATCCTCTAATAAGTAAGTAAGGTTATTTTCAATTTCATCAGCAAATAAAATACTTGCAGTTACTTCTCCTGTTCCGTTACAAACCGGACATTTTTCAGAGGTTTCAATATCTGTTTCAGGACGCACACGTTGACGTGTAATTTCCACAACACCAAAACGAGAAGGAGGCAAGATGTTGTGCTTGGCACGATCTGGCTTCATAAATTCTTTCATTTTTTCAAAAAGAAATTTATTGTTCTCTTTTTCGTGCATGTCAATAAAATCAACAGCAACAATTCCTCCCATGTCTCTCAATTGAAGTACACGAGCAAGTTCTTCTGCGGCCTCAAGATTTGTGGCTAATGCATTGCTTTCTTGTCCTTTGGGGTCTTTTCTGTTCCCGCTATTTACATCTACCACATGCATGGCTTCTGTATGTTCAATGATTAAGTAACCTCCACTAGATAAAGGCACTTTTTTACCGAATAGTGTTTTGATTTGTTTGTTAATACCAAACTTTTCAAAAATATCCAGCTTTCCATTGTAGCGTTTCAATATTTTCTCTCTATCTGGTGCTATTGAAGCAACATAGAGTTTCATTTTATCAAATAACGCATCGTCATTCACATGGATATTTGTGAAATCTGCGTTAAGTAAGTCACGAAGTAAAGAAGAGGCTTTATTGATTTCTCCTAATATTCGCCTAGGCGGTTTAGAGTTCAATAAATTACCATGAAGTTTTTTCCACTTCTCCAGTAAATTCTTTAAATCTTGATCGATTTGATCAATCTTTTTGTTTTTCGCTACAGTACGAATAATCACCCCAAAGTTTTTTGGTTTGATGTTTTTCATAATGTCACGCAGACGTTCACGCTCTTCAGGGTCTTTTATTTTTTGAGAAATAGAGACCTTGTTAGAGAAGGGAACGAGTACTAAATACCGACCTGCTAATGTAACTTCAGCACTTAATCGAGGTCCTTTACTCGAAATAGGTTCTTTTGCTACCTGAACCATTATATGTTGGGAAGAAGAAACTACATCAGTAATTTTTCCATCTTTCGCAATATCTTCTTCAGTTTTGAAGTACAATAGGTCGGCTATGTTTTGTTTACCTTGCAACGTATGTTGGGTGAACTTATTGAGTGAAAGGTATTGTGGACCCAGATCGAGGTAATGCAAAAAAGCATCTTTTTCGTATCCAACATCTACAAAACAAGCATTTAAGCTAGGAACAATCTTTCTTACTTTTCCGTGATAAACATCACCTACAGCAAAATCTGATTGTTCACTCTCTTCATGCAGCTCAATAAGCTTCCCGTCTTTTAGTAGTGCAAGCCAAACACTCCCTTTTCGGGAATCAACTACTAATTCGTAATTCACGGAAGCCGTTTTAAGTTTATATAATACAAATAACTTAGCAATTAATTTTGCCAAGTTATTTGTTAAATCTGTCTATTTTAAAAAAGAAATACTATTTCTTCTTCTTGTGACGGTTTTTTCTTAAACGCTTCTTTCTTTTGTGAGTAGACATTTTATGTCTCTTTTTCTTTTTACCGCTTGGCATAATTATATATTTTAAGTATTAATATTCTATCTCTTAATTGTTTTTTATAAAAAAAAAACACTCCTGCCTTTAGATTTAAAAACAGGAGTGCAAAGATATAAATAACTTTTATTAAGTCCCAACAAGAGGACTGTTTTTCATTTATTTTACCTTAACGTTTGATTTTACGTCTTCTACAAACGTTTTCGCAGGCTTAAATGAAGGAATATTGTGTGCAGGAATGATAATTGTCGTATTTTTTGAAATATTACGCCCAGTTTTCTCTGCTCTTTCTTTAACTATAAAACTTCCGAATCCTCTTAGGTAAACATTTTCACCATTCGTTAAAGAATCTTTAACTGTACTCATAAATGATTCAACAGTTTTTTGAACTTCGTTCTTCTCAAGTCCAATTTCCTCTGCTATTTTAGCAACAATATCAGCTTTTGTCATAATTTAATTTTTTTTTAGCTTTTAACAACAATATGATTTTCAGATACAAAGGTACTTAGCTTATTCCTTTTATCTTTGTATTTTCAATAATAACTTTAAAAAATTACCTAAATGCATCATTTCGGTCTATCAATTCAGGTTTGGTATCGACAAAATTATAGAAAGCTCCCTTGGAGAGCCACAAAAAACCCATATAAAGTATGGTTATCTGAAATTATTATGCAACAAACGAGGGTAGATCAAGGTTTAAGTTACTATTTTAAGATCTTAAAAAAGTATCCAACAATTGATCTTTTAGCACAAGCCGATGAGCAAGAGGTCTTAAGGATTTGGCAAGGCTTAGGTTATTACAGTAGAGCCAGAAATATGCATACTGCTGCAAAACAGGTGGTAAACGATTTTAATGGGGTGTTCCCAAATACCTATGAAGACATTAAAAGTTTAAAAGGTGTAGGCGATTATACAGCTGCTGCAATCGCTTCGTTTGCATATGATTTACCTTATCCAGTGTTAGATGGCAATGCCTTTCGTGTTCTCGCAAGATACTTTAATGATCCAAGTCCTATAGATACGGGGCAAGGAAAAAAAGTTTTTCAAATTTATGCTGAAGAAGTTTTAAATAGGGATGAGCCGGCAGAGTTTAATCAGGCGATTATGGAAGTAGGGGCGATGGTGTGCCGACCAAAAAATCCAGATTGTGAAAACTGCCCTTTAAACGAAAGGTGTTTAGCATATAATGAAGGAAATCCCTTGAGTTTACCAGTGAAAGCTAAAAAGATTAAAGTGAGTAATCGTTTTTTCCATTTCTTTATCTATCCTTCAGCTAAAATCCAATTGATGCAAAGGAAAGGTAAGGGTATTTGGCAAAATATGTATCAATTCCCTATGTTGGAGGTAGATCATCAGCTCAATAAAAAAGAATTGAAAGAAATTTCGGAGGTGAAATTAGGTGTTCAACTCAAGAATAAAATATTTTCTGAAAAACATATTTTGACCCATCAACATATTAATGCTACTTTTTGGACGGTTGAAGATGAGGTTCAGGGAGATGGATATATTCAGACCGATTTAACGGGGATTAATGTTTATCCCTTACCTCGTTTAATTGAACGATTTATTGAAAATAATGCTGACCTATTTAGTTAAATTCTAGATTCTTACATAATTAGCAAAATAGTATGTATATTTAAATGAATTATTTTTTAATTTTGTAAATATGGCAGGAAGTATAAATAAAGTAATTCTCATTGGTAATTTGGGTAAAGATCCCGAAGTCAGAGTGCTTGAAAATGGGACTAAATTAGCTCGTTTTTCAATAGCGACATCTGAATCTTATACCGATAAAACTACAGGTGAGCGAAGAAGTATAACAGACTGGCATAACATTGTGGTGTGGAGAGGACTAGCAGAAGTTGTTGAAAAATACCTTACCAAAGGTCAAAAAGTCTACATTGAAGGAAAGTTGAAAACGCGTTCGTGGCAAGATGAGGCTGGAGCAACGAAGTATAGTACTGAAGTGGTAGCGGATAATATGACGATGCTTTCAAGTAAAGCAGAAAACACACCTTCTCCAAACCAACCTGATTTCAATTCTGGGGATATGCCAGAAAAACCTAAGCCGATGAGCGGAGGATTGTCTGAGGATGATGATGACGATTTACCATTTTAAAGCTGTGATTTAATGGATGATACAGACCCCATGAGTTTTGTTTTCTTTTCGATTTCTAATGTAGATTTCGGAATTAATTTTTGGATTTCAATTTTAATATTGTTACTTCTGCTTGTTGCTTCTGCACTAATTTCTGGTTCGGAAGTAGCCTTCTTTTCATTGTCCCCTGAAGATAAAGAGGGCATTAATGATCAAAACGAACCATATGCTGAAACGGCTTCTAGATTACTGAATAGCCCTAAAGATTTATTGGCGACTATTCTTATCGCAAATAACTTTGTGAATGTGGCTATAGTTATTCTAGCAAGCTTTATTTTCGATCAAATCTATCCTGAAAACCCCGCTTTTATTGGTGTTGATTATTTAAGAGCAACCATCGAAATAGCTGGAATTACCTTTGTTTTGTTATTGATCGGAGAAGTAATTCCTAAGGTTTATGCTAATAAGAACAGTCTTCAATTGGTGAAATTAATGGCGTCGCCCCTCAATTTTCTTGGTAAATTGCCTCCATTTTCTTGGCTTAAAACTTTCCTTGTTAGCGGAACAGAGATCATTTTGAAATATGCACGTAAAAGACAAATTGATGTCTCAACTGATGATTTAGAATATGCGATTGCGCTTACACGTGAAGAAAATACTTCCGCGGATGAACAAAGAATTTTAGAGGGAATTGTAAACTTTGGAAATACTGATGTGAAACAAGTTATGCGTTCCAGAGTTGATACTATTGCTGTGAATGAGGAATTAACATATGAAGAATTGACGCAAGTGATACTTAATTCAGGATATTCAAGAATCCCTGTGTTTAGAGAGACTTTCGATAATGTTACTGGAATTCTATTCGTAAAAGATTTATTGGCTCACCTCAACGCTCCACCAGAGTTTGAATGGCAAAAAACAATTCGTCAACCCTTTTTCGTACCTGAAAACAAGAAAATTGATGATTTATTAAAAGAATTTCAGGAGAAGAAGATGCACATGGCTGTTGTGGTTGATGAATATGGTGGCTCTTCCGGTGTTGTAACACTTGAAGATGTACTCGAAGAAATTATTGGTGAAATCACGGATGAGTTTGATGATGAGGATATCGTTTACACAAAGGTTGATGAGTCTACTTATCTGTTTGAAGGAAAAACATCTTTGGTTGATATGTATAAAGTACTAGAAATCGACGGGAAGGCTTTTGAAGAATCAAAAGGTGAGTCTGATTCTATTGGTGGTTTTCTTGTTGAACATGCGGGAAGGATTCTCCGAAATAATGAAGATTATACTTTTGAAAACTTTAAGTTTGTAGTTGAGTCTTCAGACAAGAAAAGGGTTAAAATGGTGAAGGTGATCAAACTTTAATTTGAATAGAATGAGGAAGATATTTGTTTTTTTTGTTGGGTTATTCCTGCTTGGTTTAGTAGCTTGTAATAATCAAGTAAATTATATTCCAAAACCTTCTACTTATCTCGAATTGAGTCTGCCGGATCGCTCTTACGCGCTGTATTCTGATGCTTGCGGGTATTCTTTTAATAAACCAAGTTATTTTGAAGTGAATAAAGTTCAGGGTTCACAGTGCAATAGAGATATTGAACTTTCAACTTTAAACGGAACCCTACACCTAAGTCGAATTGATCTTGATACTTCATTAGGTATTTACATCAATTATGCAATAGATAAAGTGGAAGAGCATAAAGTAAAAGCAACTGCAATCTATGATTCAACATTTATAAGAGAAGATGCGCGTGTATTTGGGACCTTTTTTGAATTGCAAGGAAATGTCGCTTCTCCATTTCAATTTTATTTAACGGATAGTATAACTCGATTTGTTAGCGGAGTTGTTTATTTCAATACGCGACCAAACTATGATTCAATTAGGCCGACTCTTGATTTCGTAAAACAAGATCTTTTTGAATTGATGAATACACTTGAATGGAAGTAAAATCATTCTCCTTTCACTGCTGTCTTGTAAGTAAAATATAAGCTCTTTTCTACTTTTACTGTAATTGGATTTGAAGTTTTTTTCATAGAATTAATGATCGTTCCATGTAGAAGTGTTACTTTTAATGCAAAGTACTGTGCATATGAAAACGCTTATTAAGTTTACAATTATTTTATTTTTTCCATTATCTATCTTTTCTCAAGAACAATATTCTAGGGCGAAAATATGGTTTGAAGGTGAAGGTTTAAGTACCCTCTCAAGTCTGGGTTTAGCTGTTGATCATGGAAGTGTGAAACACAATACCTTTATTGTAAGTGATTTTTCTAAATCGGAAATTCAGAAAGCTAGGAATGCTGGTTTTGAAGTTGATATTCTTATTGAAGACGTAAAATCACACTATGTTGAGCAGGCTTATAAACCAGTAAACAAAAATGCTGCTTGTCCCAACGACAATTCTTATTCCCCACAAGTTCCTGCAAATTTCGAACTGGGAACTATGGCAGGGTATTATACTTACCAAGAGTATTTGGATATTTTAGATGATATGTTTAACCTGTATCCAACTTTAATGACTGAAAAAGCTGCTGTTTCGGACACTTTGACACATGAAGGTAGACCACTTTATTTTGTGAAAATTTCAAATAACCCACAAGTTTCTCAAGCTAAGCCTAGAGTGCTATATACTGCAATACACCATGCACGTGAACCTGGGTCTCTCTCAGAAATTATTTTCTTTATGTGGTATGTTTTAGAAAATTATGGAACTGATCCTGAAATCACTTATTTGGTAGATGAATTAGAGTTGTTTTTTGTTCCTGTGATTAATCCTGACGGTTATATAGAAAACGTGACAAGTGATCCAAATGGTGGAGGGATGTTCAGAAAAAATAAAAATCCGAATATTGGAACTTCAAATCCTGGTGTAGATTTAAATAGAAATTACTCTTACCAATGGAATACTACAGGAGTAAGTACGGATCAAAACAGTGATGTTTTTCCAGGTTTAAGTGCTTTTTCAGAGCCAGAGACACAGAATGTTAAGAAAATTGCTGAAAAATGGGGAATTCAATTTGCATTGAATGCACATACCCATGGAGGGTTAATGCTTTATCCGTATGGCGCCCAAATTAACGATTTTGCTGCAGACAATTCTTATTTTGTAGCAATTGGTGATCATATGGTTACTCATAATATGTATGTTAATCAAAAAAGCTCAAGCTTGTATGCCGCTTCTGGTGATTCAGACGACTTTTTGTATCACGATCATGGTGTTTTTGCACTAACTCCAGAAGTAAGTCATGACGGTTTCTGGGCACCTGCTGCTAAAATTACAGATGATTGTATTGATATGTTGTTTAGTAATATCGTTTTAGCTCATTTGCCTTTGGTGTATGGTGTTACAAAGAATCTTGATGAATCTACTTTTATTGATGATTTAGCAGGTGACTTTAATTATAGTATTACGCGTTTAGGGAGAACAACTGGAGCGTTGACGGTGAGTGTTGAGCCAATATTAGGAATCCAATCTGTAGGGAACAGCACTTCTTATAACTTGATGATTGAAGAGGTACAAATTGATGCGATAACTTATGTTTTAGATCCGAGTATCCAATATGGTGATGAAGTAAAATACGTGTTTGTTACAGATAACGGTACATGGCAAAAAAGAGATACCGTTACTAAAATTTACGGGAGTCCAACTGTTCAGTTTTTCGATCAAGCTGATGCACTTGATAATTGGAGTGGTGATTGGGGATTGACTACTGAAGAGTTTTATTCACCAAATTTCTCTTTTGCAGATAGTCCGAATTCAAAATACCAGAACAACTCATCTACTTTCCTTCAATTAAAAGACACCATTGACTTGTCGAATGCGGATCAAGCAATGGTTAGCTTTAGAGCGAAATGGGAGGTGGAAAATAATTACGATTATGTTCAGTTTTTAGTATCCACTGATTTTGGAAACTCTTGGATTCCTCAATGTGGAAAATACACGAATATTGGAGTCTCTGGTTCGGAGGGGAACCAGCCAATAGAGCCTTTATATGATGGTGTACAAAATGATTGGATTTTAGAGGAAATAAATTTAAGTGAATATTTAGGGCAAAAGATATTGATGAAGTTCACCCTTGTTTCTGATGCTTGGGTGAATGAAGATGGATTTTATTTTGATGATTTTGAATTGATATATAATATTGATTCTTCACTTAATGTTGCTGATAAAAACCTAGTTTCATTTAATTTATATCCAAATCCAGCAAATGAATCAGTTAGGATTGCAGCTCAAGATGTTTTAAATGGAGATGTTTATATTTATAATGCAAATGGTCAAATGGTAAAAACCCAAAAGATCGAAGGGAATTCAAAACAAACTGTTGTAAATACATCTGAATTGGATCAGGGTGTTTACTTTGTCCGTGTGAAAAGCGCAGCGTTTGTTTCCCAGCCTGAAAGATTAGTTATTGTGAGATAGTATCGTTTGATAGTGATCTGGCCTTAACGACAAGCGGAGATACTTTTGCGTTAAAGGTTTTTTCGCTTAATGATTTATTCCAAAAATAGACAGTAACTACATCTCCAGGGATAAGCTTGATGTCTATGTTTTGTTTGATTGAAAAAAACAGCTTTCTGTCTTTATAAAGTTCTTTTTTGCTTAAGTCTAAATCCATAAAACCCCATGTTATGTTGTCTCCATCACGTTTTAATGCGTAAATAAGTCTTGGGTTTTCTTCAGCGCCTTCAGCTTGATTCCATTCTCCTGATAACTTTAACGTGAGTTCAAATAAGAACTCTTCATAGGGTTGATTAAGAGTAGTGTCGTATAAACCACTGTATTCTATATTTTGATCAATAATTAATTCTTTATTGATGATAGCAATTTGTTTTAGTTCTTTTTTATTAGGAATTAATAAATCTCGGGTTACAACATCGTCATGTAATAATGTTGAGATTTCTAAGAGCTTCTCTAGGACTATCTTTTGCTCCTTATCTTTTGAAGGTGTTAATTTTAGACGCTCACTAATGGTGAAAAGTTTTCCGTTTGATAAGTAGTATTCGCGATGAAGAATGTCGACAGTTTCTCTGTTGTTACGCATAAACAGAACATCTCTATTGCACTGAAATGTAGATGAGGTGTCAAAGGGTTGCCCTAACCAACTTACAGAGTCTAGCGCTGGAAAGTTGTACTTTTCTTGTAGTAAATTGTGGAAGGAAGGAGCGATGTCTAAATGAGTATTCGTTCCTTTTATAATTTCAGTTGATTTTAAAAGAGGAGAATAGATCATCAAGACTGATCGGTATTTTTCAATAGGACTGTTTTGTGCTATTTCTCCCATCATGTGGTCCCCCAATATGACATAGATCGTATTTTGATGTGTTTCACTTTTCTTCTGCTCATTAAAATACCATTTTAAAGCATCGTCGGTATAATGAAAAGTTGCAAATTCAGTAATGTATTTTCTGTGCTTTTTTTTGATTTGTTCTTTTACATTTGCTTTTTCAATTGTCTTTTTTGCTCTCTCATAATATTTTTCATGGTCTTCAATCATGTATGGATAGTGCATGGAAAGGGTAAGGTACACATCTAAAAAAGGTGTGTTCGTTTGGCGCTGACTTGTTTTTTCGATGACGCTCTTGAAAAACGGTTTGTCAGGTATTCCAAATGGTATAGAGTCTATACTCGTTCTTAATCCTGTACCCTCATAATTGTATTCGTTTCTATCGTAAATATTTTCAAAGCCTTGACTATTCATAAACATATCCATAAAATCAAACCTTGCATAGCCTCCATAATGAAAGTCACCATTATAACCATTTTTGAATAGCCAAGTGGCTAATGTTTCATTGTTGGGGTATCCTACCATATTACTTGTGAATCCGTTTTTTCCATGAGGTAAACTTCCTAAAACACTTGGTAGTACAGCAAAAGACCTTTCTGAAGTGGATAGAGAATTGTCAAAATACAAAGAGTGTATCGCTAAAGAATCTAAAAACGGAGTATAACTTATTTCGTCGGCATTTGTTCCGCTAAAAGACGAAGAGAGGCTTTCTACTACTAAGAATATAATATTAGGTGGACTCTCTTTTAGTTCGAAAAAAGGACCTAGTGGATTTTCTTGGTGGTTAATTCTGTACAATGGGTATCGGTTGTTCTTTAGTTGAGGATTTGTTGCACTTTGATAAAATGCTATGTTTTCTGGTCCTAAACTATTTAATTTTGACTTGTTCTTGTTATAAATTGATTGTACAAAATAAACCGACTTGTTTTTAGTTAACTCTGTGAAGCTACCGTTTTCTCTGTCTATTTGCAGTCCCAAGAAGATTGAGGAAACACCTATTAAAAGGAATGTGTAAAACAATATTCGCCCTTTTTTTTAAGGAAAGAAAGCGGATACCTAAAAAGTAAATCACAATGGGTAGGGGCAGAAGTAGGTAATGCCATTCGAATGTGAAATAATTATCAATTATGATACTGGCTTGTTCAAACGAGAATTGGAAAATTGTACTTCCCAATAACTCCAAAGTCATCGCAAAATAAAAGAGAGAAATTAATTCAATGGTTAATAATGTACAGAAAGTGAAGTGGATAATAAAGTGAGTGATTTTATATTTTTTCCCAAAAAAAAGAATGGGCCAATAATTAAACTTATAAATCCCACAGCTAAGACCGTGTTTATTAATCCGTACACCCAAGTAATCCAAGCTTCTTCTAAATAATGTTTGTGGATGATAATGAATAAACCTATTGTCCAAGTAACAATTAGAGATAGCAGCAGAGAAATGAAATATGTAGAGATTTTATTAATCATTTATTAAGTGATTCACTTTTTGAGGGATAGAAATCGCAATAAATTTAAATAAAAGTAGATGTCTCAAAAATGGGAAACTACTGAGCTTCGATAAACTCAGCTCGGGCTATGTTTTCAAATTTCGAACTAAGTTACATACTTCAGTATGCTCCTGTCGTTCTTATTCTCAACGTCTTGCATTTTCCTCATTTTTGAGACATCTAACATTTCTATTACAAAAATAACTTTTGAGTCAGATACTTAACATTTTATAAAAGCAATAATTACCAAATGATTTCGTAAGGCAATCTTGCTTGGATCCCAGTAAGCTGTTCAATTTGCTTAATTCGCTTGTACATGTGCATCATTTCCTCAGGAATAGCGGAGTCTTTAACCCTATTGTCTTCATCTTCATCACTGATCGCTTCAACGATATCCATCCAAGCTTCTTTCTTGATTTTTGGATAATACCTAATAACAGGGTTTTCAATTCCAGCATCTTTTGCTGCATAAGCAATAGCATCTTGAATTCCACCAAGTGTATCCACAAGTCCAACGTTTAAGGCGTCTTTTCCTGTCCAAACACGCCCTCTTGCAACTCTGTTTACTTGGTCAATTGTCATTCCACGACCTTCAGCTACTCTTTGTAAAAACTCTGAATAGATGAAATCAACCTCGTTCTGAATAATTGCATATTCTTTTGGTGACATTTTACGGTTTGTACTTAGTATTGCGTGCTTATTCGTACTTATTCTATCGAATGTAAGTCCTAATTTGTTTTCTAACATCGCGCCTGTGTAAGGAATGACACCAAATACTCCAATAGAACCAGTGATTGTAGTTTCTTGAGCAAATATTTTTGAAGCTGGAGCGGCAATGTAATATCCACCAGATGCCGCAACGTCTCCCATTGAAACGATTACTTTTTTCTGTTCGTTTGCTAATTTCACTTCACGCCATATTTCATCACTTGCTAGTGCGCTCCCTCCTGGAGAATTAATTCTAAACACAATTGTTTTGATGTCCTTGTCTTTTCTAGCTTCACGCAAGAGTTTAGTAATTTTGTTACTGGCCATTCCATCTCCATCAACTACAACAGCACCTTCTGCAATTACCACTGCGATGTCTGCTTTTTTACTGTGTGCAATATTTTGATTGTCTTCAAACTTCTTTTTTGCGTATTTCTCAAATCCTTTAAGATTAAGATCGTCCACATTTTTTATACCTGCTTTATCTGCAATTAATTGAATGATTTCGTCGCGGTACTTAACTTCATCAATAAGTTTATGCTCAACTGCTTGTTGAACGCGTCTAACTAGACTACTATCAGCAATCATTTCCAGTTCGTCAACAGTAATGTCCTTATCTTGAATGATGTTTGTTTTAATAGCTGTCCAAATATTGTTTAAATAAGTTTCTAATTGTAAACGACTAGAATCACTCATTTCTGTTAAGAAATATGGTTCAACAGCACTTTTGAAGTCATTGTTTGATCCACGAATAACTTGCATCTCAAGGTCTAACTTGTCAAAAAGTCCTTTGTAAAACATTAATTCTGCTCCAAGGCCTAGGAATTCAAACATTGAAGAATGGAATCCGTAGTTTTCACTTGCTGCAGAAGCGATATAATATTGTCTTAACCCTATGGCCTCACCACTGTGATATGCTACAACAAATTTACCTGATTCTTTTTCGAATTTTTTTATTGCATCCCTAATCTCTGTAGCTGTTGCATATCCGCAATTAGCGCCTTTTAACTCAATAAAGATTCCTTTTATGCGATCATCTTTTGCTGCTTTCTCGAAACCATATAGCAAATCAGCTAAACCAATACGATTAATCATTTGGAAACTACTGAAGCTGACTTCACTTTTACTCATTTCCCCGATCTCTCCATTTAATTCTAAATGTAAAACCGTATTGTTTTCTACGGTATAAATAGGCTTTGAATTAAACAAGGATCCAATAATACTTGCGAGTATTACGAAGAAAATAATAGTGAGTACTATTCCTGATGTTAAACTTGGCCAGAAAACACGCCAAAATGATACTTTTTTCTTTGTCATAATTTACTTTTATTTGTTGTAATAAATATTGTTTATTTGCTGATAATAGTAAAAGCAATTTATCTATGCTTTTATACCAGTTGAATCAATAAAAGTAATGAATAAAAGTACAGGCGTAGGGTTAATAGTTATAAAAGGAATAGAAATTACTTAATAGGTGATTAAATCTTATGAAATGAGCAAGAAAGAAAATGTTATATTGAGTTTGGGGAGCAATATTGGAAATAGGAAGAAATTTATCGAAGACGCAATTATCGAAATTGAAAATATTTTTCAATCTGAAGTTAGAAAGTCAAGTTTTTACGAAACTGAACCTTGGGGATTTGACGCGGAAGTCTCTTTTTTGAATTGTTGCATAAGTTTCTTCTCTTCTTGTAATCCTAAAGAGATTTTAAAAGCCACCCAAAAAATAGAAATTGAGCTTGGAAGAGTTAAAAAAAGCAAAAATTCTAATTATCAACCTAGGGTAATTGACATTGATATTCTGTATGTTGGACAACTGAAAGTTAATGAGGAGGATTTAACGATTCCTCATCCTTTAATTTACGACAGAAGCTTTGTGTTAACGCCGCTTGTGGAGCTTTATCCGCACCTTATAGATCCTGTTAAAAAGGCCTCTGTTTCTCAATTATTTGAGCAGTGTAACGATGATAATAAGGTAATATTGTATGAGAAATAAAGATTAACATTTTAATAATTAATTAAAACTTCTTTTATGTCGTGAAAATAATTATTATAATTGCACTTATAACACGGAAAGAAATAATATTATGATAATGAAAACAAAAGGAATCAAAAGTTTAGCATTTATTGCTGCAGCTGGGTTGATGACAACGAGTTGTGACCTTCTTAAAGATGTGGATTATACTGTAACACCAGACCCACTAGAAATGCACGGTGATAGTGTAAGAGTAAAAATTGATGTTACAATCCCTGAAAAAGGAATCAAAAAGCAAGCTTATGCTGAGATTGTTCCTATGATTGGAACACATGCTTTAAAACCAGTTACGATAGTAGGAGAGAAAGCTACAGCGAATGGAACAGTTATTCCTTATAAACCAGGAGGAAAAGTGGTTTATGAAGATGTTATCGCATATTCTCCAGACATGGAGGTTTCTGAATTGAAAGTTACAGGAACAATTTATAAAAAAGGTAAAGAAAAAGGACAAGTAGAAGAAATGAAAATTGCTGATGCAACAATCGTTACTCCTTTACTAGTAAATAAAGATTTTAGAGTAATTATTGCTGCAGATCAGTTTAAGCGTGTAACGCAAGAACAACAAGTTGCAGAAATTAACTACCTAAAAGGAAGTCCAATCGTTCGTCCAGCTGAAAAAGTTGATAAAGACATGAAAGCGCTTGAGGCATTCTTAACTGCTGCTCAAACAAATCCTAAGATTGAAATCAAAGGAGTGAAAATTGAAGCGTTCGCATCTATTGAAGGTGAAGAAGATCGTAACAATACACTTTCTAATGATCGTTCAGAGTCTGCTAAAAAAGCAACTATGGAAATCGCTGCTAAGAAAAAAGTGGCAAACGAAGTGGCGCAACAAGATGGAACTTATTCTACTCTTGGTAGAGGAGAAGATTACGTTGGATTCAAAAAAGCTTTGATTGACTCTAAAATGGATAAAGGTGATAAAGACCGTATCTTAAGAATTTTAGAGATGCAACAAACTTCTGCTGCACGTGAGCAAGCAATACGTGACTTGAGCACTTACTTGTACCTAGATAAAAACATTTTCCCAGCACAACGTCGTTCGGAAATCGTTGTTAACTATGACTTGACAGGATATTCTGATGAAGAGTTAACTGCTTTATCTAAATCAAACATCGATACATTAACTGTTGAAGAAATTCTTTTCACAGCAACTTTAACTGATGACTTGAATGAGAAACTACGTTTGTATAAAGAAGCTGAGCGTTTATACCCAGCTGATTACCGTACTTCAAATAACGTTGGTTCAGTTTATTACATGCAAAACAAATTGACTGAAGCAAAATCTCAGTTTGATAAAGCAAACGGAATCCAAGAGAATCCAGTTTCTAAGAACAACTTAGCTGCTATCGCAGGAGTTAATGGTGAGCGTCAAAAATCAAGAGATCTTTTAGCTGAAGCTAAAGGTGCTGGATCTGAAGTTTCTTATAACAATGGAATCTTAGATATTCAAGATGGTAAGTATGATGACGCTATTTCTAACTTCGGTGGAGAAGCTACATACAATAAAGCATTGGCTCAATTGTTAAACAAAGATGAATCTTCTGCATTGTCAACTATTGACGGTTCAGTTGACGCTGAAACTGCAAGAGGTTACTACTTGAAAGCGCTTGTTGGTGCACGTCAAGATAAATTAGATGCAATCGTTTCAAACCTTAAGAGTGCATTTGCAAAAGATGCTTCACTTAAAGCTAAAGCGGCAAAAGATCGTGAGTTTATTAAGTATTTAGAAAATGCTTCTTTTACAGCGATTGTTAAATAATTAAGATATTAATTCTTTCAAAGGGCTAGTCGTAAGATTAGCCCTTTTTTTGTTCCCTATTGAAGATTGATTTGAGGTTAATTTATTGTAATTCCTTTATTTAAAGGAATCAAATCTATATCTTTGGATTTAAAATTTCCGAAAAATAAAGTCTTGATTCAAATTATTAATAAAAGAGCAGCAGAGCATTTATTCTATGTTTGTTTATTAGCTGCTCCATTGTGGCTTGCTTGGATTTCCTTTGACTATATTTTCGCAAAGGATTTGGTTCTTAATTTCCTTCCTATTAGAATTGGTGGTGCCGTTTTCTCATTTCTCATTATTTATTTTTTAAAAAAGGAATTCTTTCCCTTGTGGTTCTTGCAAAGCCTTATGTTTTTGTATTACAATGTGGGTATTGGATATATGTTAATTGTTGTTGACAAAGATGTTCTTGATGTGTACTTCCAGGGGTATGCAATGGTGATGATTGTAATGTTCTTTATTCTTATACTTAATTATATTGAGTTAATCATATTTACAGTAATGGCAGCGCTTACCTTTATGGCTATTGTAATTTTTAATCCTGCTGATACTGTTTTTATCTTTGGACATGGAGGCTATGTATTTCTCACCATTTTACTTGTCATGATTGCAATTGGTGTACTTAGGTATAAAGGCGTTTTAAGAGACGCAAGCTTGACAGCTAGAATTAATGAAGCTGAAGAAATTCAGGAATTGAATATTTCACTTGAAACATCAGTAAAGGAGAAAGAAACCTTGTTAAAGGAAATTCACCATAGGGTGAAGAATAATTTGCAAATTATTTCAAGTATTCTAAGTCTTCAAAATACTTATGTGAAAGATCAAGGAACAAAGGATGTTTTGCGTGAGAGTATCAACAGAATCAGAAGTATGTCCGTGATTCATGAAACACTCTATAAATCCAATAATTTTGCAACTATTAATTTTTCAGATTATTTACTTGGGTTAACAGAAGATATCATTTCAACTTATAAAAGTAATCCCAATCTAAAACTAGAGGTAATTAGCGATCTATCTGATTTGAAATTGGACATTCGTCAGGCAATTCCGTGCGGATTAATCGTCAACGAAATAATTACAAATGCGGTAAAATATGCATTTGAAAATGTTTCTCATGGTGAAATCTATTTGAGAATCAATTATGATCATGAAAATGTCTATTTTGAAATTGGCGATAATGGAAGTGGCTTGCCAACAGATTTTAATATTGAAGAGGCGGAGTCATTAGGCTTGCAGTTGGTCCATACCCTTGTTGAACAGCTTGAAGGAGGCTTAACAATTGAAATTAAGAAGGGGACACTCTTTAAAATTGTTTTTCCTTTAACCGGAGATGTACTTGATAAAGTAGATGTGTAGTTGAATATTTGTTCTTTTAACGGATGTAGAGGCGTCACCCATGACTATTACTTTGTTTATTTCTATTTTCACAAGGATAGTATGGTTTTTAAAAAAAACGCTCCGTAAACACGTCCTAAATCAACATGTGTTTTCAGTGAATAAAAAAACGTTCTATTGTTTTTAAACAATAGAACGTCTTTTAAATTAATTATACTGAAATATAGAAAGTTCTAATATCCCATTTGAAGCTAACAAGTGAAAAACAGATTGCCTCAATTCATGTGCTAAAATCACCTCAAACACACCATGGCTTTCTCTAAAGGGGATGTGTTATTCTGTGATCACTTAGATTTATTATCTACCGTGACATTGCTTGTATTTTTTACCACTTCCACAAGGGCAAGGATCATTACGTCCTGCTTTTTTCTCTGCTACAACGGGCTGTGCTTTTGGAGCACTTTGTTGTTGTGACTGAGCCATTGCTTGGTCATAACCTTGACTTCCTTCAAATTTCTGTGGACTTCCACCAGAAGGTACCGCTTCGTTTACTCTCGCTTGTGCGTAATTATCACTTTGCTTTGTTGCTTTGTTTTGCACAGAAGCAGCATCCGGTTGAACTGGAATAGCTCCTTTAACTAGGAATTCAACGGTTTCTTGGTTTAAACGATCAATCATATCTCTGAAGAGATTAAAAGATTCTAATTTATAAACCAATAAAGGATCTTTTTGCTCATGACGCGCTTGTTGAACAGATTGTTTTAAATCATCCATTTCACGCAAATGTTCTTTCCATTCGTTGTCAATCAAGCCCAAAACAATCGCTTTTTCGAATTCACGAACAATTGATTGACCTTTAGTGTTAAATCCAGCTTCAATAGATGTAGAAACTTCTATTCCTTTATTTCCATCGGTTAATGGAACACGAATATGACGTGATCTGTTTTCGGGTTGTTCATAATGAGGTTTTACATTCTCAAAAACAAGGTTCGCTATTTTAGAATTCTTCGTATCGTAACGGTCCAATGCTGCATTGTAGACAGCGTTAATTGTTTCAACTTGACCTTGACTCGTGAATTCCTCTGCGTTAACTGGAGATTGAATTCCAACAACACGTAATAGTTCTAATTCGAAATCTTTGAAATCCTCTTTTCCATTATACTTGCTTACCACAAATTCAATGGTATCATAGAACATATTCGCAATGTCTAAATCTAAACGATCTCCGTAAAGTGCATTTTTACGTTTTCTATACACTGCTTTACGCTGTGCATTCATAACGTCATCGTATTCTAGTAAATGCTTACGGTTACCAAAGTTATTCTCCTCAACTTTTTTCTGCGCTCTTTCAATTGATTTTGAAATCATTCTGTGTTGAATCACTTCTCCATCTTTCAATCCCATTCTGTCCATCAACTTAGCGATACGCTCAGAACCGAACTTACGCATTAAATCATCTTCCAATGAAACGAAGAATTGAGAAGATCCCGGATCTCCTTGACGTCCCGCACGACCACGTAACTGTCTGTCAACGCGACGTGAATCATGACGTTCTGTACCTACAATGGCTAAACCTCCAGCTTCTTTTACGCCATCACGTAATTTAATGTCGGTACCACGACCAGCCATGTTTGTTGCAATTGTTACCGTTCCTTTTGTTCCTGCTTCAGCAACGATTTCAGACTCTTTTTGGTGTTGTTTTGCGTTTAAGACATTGTGTTTAATGCCTTTCATTTGCAACATTCGACTCAATAATTCAGAAATTTCAACTGTTGTTGTTCCCACAAGAACAGGTCTATCTAAACTTACTAATCTTTCTACTTCGTCAATAACTGCATGGTATTTTTCACGTGCAGTTTTGTAAACCATATCTTCAAGGTCTTTACGTGCCATTGGTCTGTTGGTAGGAATTACTACCACATCCAACTCGTAAATATCCCAAAACTCTTTGGCTTCAGTTTCTGCTGTACCGGTCATCCCAGACAATTTGTGGTACATTCTGAAATAATTCTGTAATGAAACGCTTGCGTATGTTTGTGTAGCCGCTTCAACTTTTACATTTTCCTTAGCTTCAATTGCTTGGTGAAGTCCGTCAGAATAACGACGGCCTTCCATGATACGACCCGTAGATTCATCAACAATTTTTACTTTGTCTTCTACAATCACATATTCAACTTCTTTCTCGAATAGAGTGTAAGCTTTTAACAATTGATTGATACTGTGAATACGCTCAGATTTAACTGAGTAATCACGAATTAAATCATTCTTTTTATCAGCTAAAATTTCTGGTTCAAATCCTTCCTTTTCAAGCTTAGCTAATTCATCTCCGATATCAGGCATGATGTAAAAGTTAGGATCATTATCTCCTGACATTAAATCAATTCCTTTATCCGTAAGATCTATGGTGTTGTTTTTCTCATCAATAACGAAGAATAACTCGTTGTCGATAAATGGCATTTGCTTATTTTGCTCTGCCATGTAAAAGTTTTCTGTTTTTTGAAGATGTGCTTTTACTCCAGGCTCAGATAAAAACTTAATTAATGCCTTGTTTTTAGGAAGTCCACGGAATGCACGAAGCAATTTATGGCCACCTTCTTCAAGTCTTCTTTTTTGTTCTTTTTTATCATCAACAGGTTCATTGATAACAGCTAAATCTTTTTTTGCTTCAGCAAGTACTTTGTTGACATACGCTTTTTGTGCACTTACTACCTTTTCAATGAGTGGTTTCAAAGCAACGTACTCTTGTTGGTCCCCCTTTGGTGTTGGACCAGAGATAATCAAAGGTGTTCTTGCATCATCAATTAAAACTGAATCGACCTCATCAATAATTGCATAGTGATGTTTTCTCTGAACAAGACTTTCGATGTCACTTGACATGTTGTCACGTAAGTAATCGAATCCAAATTCGTTATTTGTTCCAAAAGTAATGTTTGCTTTATACGCTTTTCTTCTTGCTTCAGAGTTTGGTTTGTGTTTATCAATACAATCAACAGTTAAACCATGGAATTGGTACAAAGGTCCCATCCATTCACTATCACGACGTGCTAGGTAATCATTCACAGTAACTAAATGAACTCCATTTCCTGAAATTGCGTTTAGGTAAACAGGAAGTGTTGCTACCAACGTTTTACCTTCACCAGTTTGCATCTCTGCAATATTTCCTCCGTGAAGAACAGCTCCACCCATGATTTGAACATCGTAGTGAACCATATTCCATTCAACATCAGTTCCTGCTGCGGTCCATTTATTTTTCCAAATCGCTTTGTCACCATCAATGGTTAAACCGTCATGTGTCTTTGCCATTTCACGGTCAAAATCAGTTGCCGTTACAACAAGTTGTTTGTTTTCAGCCCAACGTCGTGCAGTTTCCTTGATCGTAGCAAAAGCTTCAGGCATCAATTCTTCAAGAACTATTTCTAGTTTCTGATCTAATTCTGCTGTTAGCTTATCGATTTTTTCGAAAATATTTTCTTTGTCAAGAACAACTGTATCAGGATGATTAGCTTGCTCTTCCAGTGCTTGAATCTCTTTTTCAATATCTGCACTGTTTTCCTTTATTTTCTCTTGGAATGTCTTTGTCCTTGCCCTCAATTCATCATCACTAATGTTGTGAATGGAAGCGTAAACCTCGTTAACTTTATCTATAATTGGCTGAAAGGTTTTACGGTCTTTGACCGATTTGTCGCCAAGTATTTTTTTTAATAGTCCTCCTATCATTTTAATGCTCTTATTTAGACTCCAAAAATAAGCTTATACTTTTAATTGGGGTGTTGAATTTTATTTAAATTGATACTATCATAAATTATTCCATGAAGGAATAACTGACAAACTGACGCAAAGCCTAAAGAAAAAAGCCCCGACGCTACTGTCGGGGCTTTGGTAATCAGTATGTTTCTAATATTCGTCTTCGTTGAAGAAGAAGTCCTCTTTAGAGGGATAGTCAGGCCAAATATCTTCAATATTTTCATAAATCTCTCCTTCATCCTCTATATCTTGTAGGTTTTCAACCACTTCTAATGGTGCTCCTGTACGAATTGCGAAATCAATGAGCTCATCCTTAGCCGCAGGCCAGGGAGCGTCTTCTAAATAAGAAGCTAGTTCTAATGTCCAATACATATTTTATAATTTTAATCGTGTGATTCAAAAATCTATCTGATTCAAAGCGCAAAAGTAATTTTATTTTTTGAAATTCCAAATTTAATTTTGAAATGCAATGATTTCTTTGTTTAAACTCTTGGTTTCCATTGGATCTCTTCAATCTTTAAATCTATTGCTACTTTCCTTGATAGTACAAACAAGTAATCGCTCAATCTGTTCAAATATTTCATAGCCATTTTATATTGTTCGCTTTCGTCATTGAGACCTACTGTTAATCTTTCTGCTCTTCTACAGACGCAGCGTGCAATATGACAGTGAGATAGGATTGGTTTCCCGCCTGGTAAAACAAAATGGCGCATAGGAGGAAGATCTTCATTCATCTCGTCAATGGCATTTTCTAGAAAAAGAATGTCCTCTTTATAAATCAATGGAAGTTTCATCTTTGTTCCTTCGGGTTGTGTTGCTAACAAAGAGCCAATGGTAAATAAACGATCTTGAATTTCAATTAATTGTTCAAATTGAGTTTTTGGAATTTCTTCGTGATCACGCACCAGTCCTATCCAAGAATTAAGCTCGTCTACAGTGCCGTAACTATCTATTCTTAAATCATTTTTGGAAACGCGTTTCCCCCCAATTAATGAAGTTTCACCGGCGTCTCCTGTCTTAGTATATACTTTCATAATGTGATAATTTTCTTGCTTCAAATTAGAGGAATCAATATAACAAAAATAAAATTGATTTAATTGCAAATACAAGAGATTTTGAGAACAATTGTTTCAATATCAAAAAAAAAGCACCGAAATTAATCAGTGCTTTTTGAGATTTATATTTTTTAATAGACTATGCGTCTAAAACTCCTCTTGAAATAACGATTTTTTGGATTTCAGAAGTACCTTCATAAATTTGAGTGATTTTTGCATCACGCATCAATCTTTCAACATGGTATTCTTTTACGAACCCATACCCACCATGGATTTGAACAGCTTCAACTGTTTGTTCCATCGCTACTGATGAAGCATATAGTTTTGCCATTGCACCCGATTGGTCATAATTTAAACCATTATCTTTTTCCCATGCAGCTTTATGTACCATTAATCTTGCTGTTTCAACGGCTGTTGCCATATCAGCAATTTTAAATGCAATCGCTTGGTGTCTGTAAATTTCTTTTCCAAATGCTTTACGTTCTTTAGAATAAGCTACAGCTAATTCCATTGCTCCTGAAGCAATTCCTAAAGCTTGAGCAGCAATTCCAATTCTTCCTCCAGAAAGTGTTTTCATTGCGAATTTAAAACCGAACCCGTCTTCACCAATTCTATTTTCTTTAGGTACTTTAACATCCGTAAATAATAAAGTATGGGTGTCACTTCCGCGAATACCTAGTTTGTCTTCTTTAGCTCCAACTTCAAAGCCTTCCATTCCACGCTCTAAAATAAAAGCATTGATTCCACGGTGACCTTTTTCAACGTCTGTTTGTGCAATTACTATGTACGTAGATGCAGAAGATCCGTTGGTGATCCAGTTTTTTGTACCATTTAACAGGTAGTGATCTCCTTTGTCAATCGCTGTTGTGCGTTGTGATGTTGCGTCTGATCCTGCTTCTGGCTCTGAAAGACAGAAAGCTCCGATTTTCTCGCCTTTTGCTAAAGGAATTAAGTATTTCTGTTTTTGCTCTTCATTTCCATAGGTTTCAAGTCCCCAACAAACGAGTGAGTTGTTAACACTCATACAAACAGATACAGAAGCATCAACTTTAGATATTTCCTCCATTGCTAAAGTGTATGAAATAGTATCCATTCCACCTCCTCCGTACTTAGGATCAACCATCATTCCTAGAAAACCTAGTTCTCCAAGTTGTCTGATTTCCTCTGTAGGAAAACGTTGTTCATTATCTCTTGCGATAACGCCTTCTTTTAAAACATTTTGCGCAAAATCTCTTGCCGCATCACGCACTGCAATTTGCTCTTCTGATAATTCGAAATTCATAGCTTATTTATTGTTTTTTGTACTGAGATGAGAGATGTCGAACTAAAACTGATATTCCTATCTTTATCCCAATGATATCTAAATATATTTACTTATTATTGATGCTGTAAAATTAACGTAATTATTCAAATTTCACACCGTAAGTAGAACAGAAATGAAAACTTTTCGCGTGATAGGTTTAATGTCAGGAACCTCCCTAGATGGCTTAGATGTTGCAGATGTGACTTTTAACTTATTTGATGACAATATTTGGGAATTTAAATTGAATTGTTCATCGCTTTACAATTATAGCGATGAATTATTAAATAGATTAAAATCTGCATATCAATTACCTTCTCATGATTTAGTTACGTTGAGCTCCGATTTAGGCCGTTTTTATGCTGAGAAAGTCAATTTATTTATAAAAGATAATGGAATAGAGAAATCTACAATTGATTTCATAGCAAGTCATGGTCAAACTATTTTTCACCAACCAGATAAAGGATATACACTCCAAATTGGAAATGGACCAGAGCTAGCTGTTTTTACGCAGCTTTCAACAGTTGTTGACTTTCGAACAAAAGATGTTGCACTAGGAGGAAATGGAGCTCCTTTAATTCCTGTTGCGGATCATTTGCTTTTCTCAAACTATGCTGAGGCATTTTTAAATCTTGGAGGGTTTAGTAATGTTTCTTATAGAAAGATGAATCAAGTACGCTCTCATGATATTTGTCCAGTAAACATTATTGTAAATGATTTAATGCGAACAATAGGGGAGGAGTATGACTCATTTGGTGAGTTTGGGAAAAAAGGTTTGGTTAATCCATCTCTTTTAGAGGACTTGAATGCTTTGTCTTTTTATACTGAAAAAGGACCTAAATCTTTAGGCTGGGAATGGATAGAGCGCGAAGTAATGCCTTTGTTAGAAAAAGAGGATAATTTAAGAAATAAGATACGCACATTGTATGAGCATATTGCTTTTCAAATTGGGAAATCATTGAATGAAATTGAATCAAAATCTATTCTAATAACAGGGGGAGGTGCTAAAAACACCTTTTTAATTGAACGTATAAATGCCTATACAAATGGAGAAATAGTTGTGCCCGAAGAAGATCTAATCGATTTTAAAGAAGCGATAGGGTTTGCTTTTTTAGGACTTTTGAGGTGGCAGAACAAAGTTAATGTCTGGTCAAGCGTAACAGGTTCAAAATGTGACTCTTCCTCTGGAATAATAATAGAGCCATAAATTTATTATTAAGTAAAAGTTGTGATTGGAAATAGTTTTTTACTTTTGTTCGTGAAATTTACTCTTCATTCCTTATATAAACTGTTAGATTAATTTAAAATAGCGTTAAAATAAAATCGAATTTTTTAGTAAAACGAAAGTTTGAGTAAGTATGGAACACAAAAAAAAGCATAGCGTTAAGGCTAGGTTAAATTGAATGTTGACACAACTAAAATTGCAAAAAAAAAAGAACCTGTGAAAAGCATGGGTAAACATTAATTATTATGGAACTATTTATTGTTTTTGTCTTTATTTTAGGATACTTAGGAGTTACCCTTGAACACAGTTTGAAGGTGGATAAGCTAGTTCCTTCTTTGTTGATGATGGCTTTTGCATGGGCTGGAGTATCGATTGGTTTAGATGACTTTACCATATGGTTTGATTCTGCAGCGCATGAGTTGATGGACATCACAGGAATGGCACCCGAACTTAGGAGTGAATTAATGGAAGAGACATTATTGCACCATTTCGGAAAAACGTCTGAAATCCTTATCTTTCTAATTGGAGCGATGACAATTGTTGAAATCATTGACCATTTTCATGGTTTTTCAGCGATTAAAGGCTTTATAAAAACCAATAAAAAGCGTACCCTACTTTGGATAGTTGCATTTTTAGCTTTTGTATTATCCGCAATTATCGATAACCTAACAGCAACAATTGTTTTAATCACTATACTGCGTAAATTATTAAGTAAAGCAGAAGATCGTATTTGGTTTGCTGGAATAATTGTGATTTGTGCTAACGCCGGAGGAGCTTGGTCACCAATTGGAGATGTTACTACGACAATGCTTTGGATGGGAAATAAAGTAACAGCAATTAAACTGATGGAGTATTTACTTATCCCTTCATTGATTTGTATGTTAATTCCAACTTTTATTGCAAGTTTTATGAAGCCTTTCAAAGGAACTTTTGAGTTACCCAAAGAGGACGGTTTTGTTAACTCCAAGTCTTCTTTAATGCTTTACCTTGGGTTAGGGATGATTGTTTTTGTTCCAATTTTTAAAACTATATTTCACCTTCCTCCATACATTGGAATGATGCTATCACTTGGAGTTGTTGCACTTTTTGCTGAAACAATCAGTGTTAGACAATTTAAAATGGCTTATGTTGGAGTTGTTAAAAAAGATGAAAAACCAGATTATATTCCAGAAAAACCTGCAGAACATCACGAAAGTCCTACCTTTAGAGCATTAACTAAAATTGAAATGCCTTCAATTTTATTCTTTTTAGGTATTTTAATGACGGTGGCAGCATTGGAGTCTTTGGGATTGGTGTTTAATTTTGGACAATCAGTTCAAGGCAGCATGCATGATGATGTTTTTGTATTGTTATTAGGAGCAGGTTCAGCAGTGATTGATAACGTTCCACTTGTAGCAGCAAGTATGGGAATGTTTAATGACCCGGTTGATCACCATATCTGGCAGTTTATAGCTTATTCAGCAGGAACAGGTGGTTCAATGTTAATTATAGGTTCTGCTGCTGGAGTTGTAGCAATGGGAATGGAAAAAATTTCTTTCTTTTGGTACCTTAAAAATATCTCTTGGCTGGCATTAATTGGATACCTTGCAGGAGGAGGATTTTATTTATTGGAAAGAGCGTTGTAACTAATTTTAATTTAATTCGTTAATGATATTATGAAAGGTTCATTTATACTACAAGTTGTTCAAGATTCTACAGTGATAGGTGCTGAAGAAAATTATAAAGAAGTGGCTATTTGGCAAGCAATTGCTGAGGCGGCAGATTCTGTTATGGGGTTAATTATCCTATTGTCTCTCGCTGTAATGTCAATTTATGCAGTTTACGTTTTTGTTGAGCGTTTATTGGCATTAAGACGAGCATCAAAGAAAAATCCAAACTTCTTATCTGAAGTGAAAAGATACCTTTCTGATGGTAAGATTGATGAAGCAAAAAACTTATGTGCGCGTACAGATTCTCCTTCTGCAAGAATGTTAGAAAAAGGTATAGACCGCTTAGGAAAACCTGTGGATATCGTAGCAACTACAATTGATAATACAGGAAAATTAGAAATTTCAAGATTAGAACAACGTTTGAGTTTCCTTGCAACTGCTGCAGGAGCAGCTCCGATGATAGGATTCTTAGGAACAACAATTGGAATGGTTCAGGTTTTTAATGATATGAAAAATTTGGATTCTCTAGATTTAGGAACAATTGCACCAGGAATTATGACCGCAATGATTACAACGGTTGCTGGGTTAATTGTTGGAATTATAGCTTTTATGGGATACAATTATTTGGTTACACAAATATCTAAGGTTGTTTACCGTATGGAAAATGATGCAATGGAGTTCATGGACATTCTCCATAAACCTTCAAAGTAATAAATTGAATTATGGGATTTGGTACACAAAATAAAATAAAAATTGAGGGCGGAATGGCTTCCATGACCGACTTGGTGTTTTTATTGCTCGTATTCTTTATTATAATGAGTACAATGGCAGAGAAAAATACGCCTGTTGAGTTACCACAGCCTACTGAGAAATTAGATACTTCAAAAGAAAACGCAACAACTACAATCGTGATTACTGAAAACGATCTTTATCAGATAATGCTAAGTGATGCGAGTAATGTTGACAATCCTTATGGTATAAAAACTGAAGGAGTAAGTTATGAAGAAATACGTGATTTTTTGATTCAAGAAGTCGAAAAAACACCAGAAATGAAAGTGAAAATTGCCGGATCTAGAAAGGCAAGCTATGAGGCTGTTTTTCAAATTTTGGCGCTGTCTAAAACAAAAGGTTGGAAGCCAGTTTTGGCATATGATTAAATTGAATGAAAAGAAATGGCAACAGTACCTGTAGTAAGAGCATCGGATAATCGTAAAGGAATCATCGCATCAATTGCGTTCCTATTGATTACGCTATTCTTGCTTTTCTTTATAAAATACAGCGAACCTGATCCTCCAAAAGTTACTGTTCCTATTCCGATCACCATGAGTGAAGCAGGAATTGAAGAATTTGAAATTCACAATGCAGGTGGGGGAGCGCCAAGTGATAATATTAATCCTGTACCTTCGCCTGTAGAGAATCCAAAAGAACAACCAACTCAAGAAACATCACCTGTTCAAACAAGTTCAGGTACGGGTAGTACGCAGAGTAATAACTCGACTTCTCAAGAAACTGAAGCTTCTAGTCCTTTCTCAGGAAATGGAACTGGAGGATCTGGAACAAGTGGTTCTGGAGGTGGATTCGGAAGTGATAGTGGTCCAGGAAGTGGAAGTGGTGAAGCTGGAACTGGCGGTGCTGGTGAGAGAGTGCGGTTATCAAACATTAGATCTAAGCCAAAGACTCCAAATGATGAAAGGTCAACAATTGCTTTAAAATTAACTGTAGATTCTCAAGGTAAAGTTGTTCGAGCAGATGTAATTAGAACTGGAACAACAGCATCTAATCAAAGATTAATTGATGAGGTGATTGGTTTGGTAAAAAAAGAAGTTAGATATAAAGAAAAACCAGGTGCACGAGATGAAATAACTTTCTATACAGTTACTGTTCAACCCGGATAAATGAAGTCTTCAAATTATAAAACTAAAGTTGATTGGTTATTCAATCAATTCCCAGTTTTTCAAAAAGTAGGCAATTCTGCTTACAAACCCAATTTAAACAATACATTAGCTTTAATTCAATTCTTTAATGTTCCTATTGCGCAAATGAAATTTGTACATGTCGCTGGAACAAATGGGAAAGGAACGACGTGTTCTGTTATTGCAAGTGCTTTAACTGCTTCAGGAAAGAAAGTCGGATTGTTTACTTCTCCACATATCAAAGATTTTAGAGAAAGAATCCGTGTCAATGGCAAAATGATTGATGAAAATGAAGTTGTTAAATACATAGATCGTATTCAAAATACTCAGTTTGATTTTTCACCCTCTTTTTTTGAAATGACATGGGTTATGGCTTTGGCACATTTTTATAAAGAGGAATGTGATGTTATTGTTGTAGAGACAGGTTTAGGAGGCCGTTTAGATGCCACCAATATAATTCTGCCACAGTTGTCTATCATTACGAATATAGGCCTGGATCATGTCGCTATTTTAGGAAATACACGTACTCAAATTGCAAAAGAAAAGGCGGGCATCATAAAAGAGAAGATTCCTGTTTTTATTGGAGAAAGTGATGACGAAATAAAGGATGTTTTTATTGAGACAGCGAAAAGTAAATCTGCACCGATTTATTTTTTACCGAAAAATCTCGGAGAAAACACTTTTGAAGTCAATAAACGATTAGCTTTTAAGGCAATTGATTTTCTTTTAAAAGACAATTCAGCCATAGAAACAATAAAGGAGACTGCTATTAGGGATTTGTATCAAAACACAGGTTTATATGGTAGAAATCAACTTTACAGTGAAAATCCACTTATTATTTTAGATGCAGCGCACAATGCAATGGGAATTCAAAGGTTTGTTTTAGATATCCAAACAAGATACAGCGATAAAAATGTTCGTGTTTTATATGGAGCATCAAATGACAAGGATTTATTAGAAATAGCCAACCTTTTTCCGGAAGAGTGGGAGTATTACTTTACAGAATTCAATAGCATGCGCTCAACTAAAATAGACGCTTTTAAGAGTATTAAGAAAATTAGATCGCTAAATGCTAAATATTTTTCAGACGCTAAAGAAGCTTTTGAATTAGCACAAATGTTTAATAATAAGAAGGATATGTTGATTGTTTTCGGAAGTTTTTTCTTGTTAGAAGAAATAATTTAATTTTTTTTCGAAAAAGCTCACCTGATTTAAAAAATGTACTTATATTTGCACCCGCAACGAGGTTAAACGAAACCTTACAATAATGCGAAAAAAGGCCCTTAGCTCAGTTGGTTTAGAGCATCCCGATACAATCGGGAGAGTCACTTTTAATAAATGTTTAAACACAATAATTAAATTTGATTTTTCTTAACTAATTAACTATTGTGTTTATATTTGTAGTTGTTATAAGGTTATCCCAAAACCTTAAAAAAATAAAATGGGCCCTTAGCTCAGTTGGTTTAGAGCACCTGCCTTACAAGCAGGGGGTCACTGGTTCGAATCCAGTAGGGCCCACATTAATACTGAAGCACTTACAGAAATGTAGGTGCTTTTTTATTTTATACAATCTTTGTTTATGGTTTAGATCATCCCGACTAAGTCGGGAGGGTCACAGGTTCGAATCCAGTAGGGCCCACATTAATACTGAAGCACTTACAGAAATGTAGGTGCTTTTTTATTTTATACAATCTTTGTTTATGGTTTAGATCATCCCGACTAAGTCGGGAGGGTCACTGGTTCGAATCCTAATCTCCACAAGAAAGTGTTGTACACATTTCTGTGAAGCTTTTTGTTTTAGATAATCACAATTACCTTTCACTGGTTATTGGTAGTTGGACTTAGGTATTTTTTTATTAACTTAATGATAAGAGTCTAAAAAGTAGTCTTGTTTTATTTTCTTATAAGCACCTAAACATCAATAATTATGTATTATACGTATATTTTGTATTCTAAATATTTAGACAAGTTTTACATTGGCTCAGCTGAAAATGTTGAACAGCGTTTAACTAAACACATTACAAACCATAAGGGATTTACAGGGAAAGCAAAGGATTGGAGTGTCGAGTATTCTGAACAGTTTGAAAGTAAGTATGAAGCTCAAATCCGAGAAAACCAAATTAAGAAATGGAAAAGCTCAGCTATGATTAGAGATTTAGTCAGAAATCGAAAATGAGTATCTTCGTTTTAAAACTACTTCTCAAACTACTTCTCACCCTGTTTTTTTTGGTTCTCGGCTATATATTTTGTCCCTATTACTAACTAATATTGCCATCATCAAAAAAACATCTATCTTAGTTAAAACATCATCTATTCACTATGTCAAAAGCGGAGTATTATGTTTATGTGGTAGAACTTTCAAAAAAAGTTTTTACAGAAAATACTAAATTCAGGAATGCAAATCCACAGTATAATGGAGCGATGCAGTGTGTTTATGTCGGAATGACCAGTAAAACTCCAGCAGAGCGATTTGAGCAGCATAAAACTGGTTTCATCAATAAGAAGGGACATAAGATCTCTTCAAATATTGTTGAGAAGTATGGTAAGTATTTACGACCAAGTTTATACAATCATTTGAATCCAATGAAAACCCGTGCAGAAGCCATGGAAATAGAAGAAAAGTTGGCTTTAGAGTTGCGCAGACAGAAATATGCCGTTTGGTTTAATTAATCAGTTAGGAATTACGAATTGGTTTGTGACCTTACCTAAAAAGCACTTACCGTTTTGGTTAATTTTCTTAATTGATTAAAGACACTCCATTCACATCTGTAGTCAATACTTCAGTCATATAATCAAAATAGGGGCGAATTGCTTTAAAGGCACCATTTACCTCATTGATGAAATTTGGTGATAATACCTCTTCATCTTTAAAACTTTTTGTGAAAACAAATTGTTTTTTACGAATCAAATCAATGTTTTCATGTTCTTTATCAAATCCTTTTGGTGCGGTTTTAAGTTCTTCACCTTCTAACTCTCCCCAAACTTGTTTGAATGTTTTATTCGCTAGGATCTCTCGTATTTCAGTAGAGTCCATTTCAAATTCTTTTCGAATACGCAATAAATCCTCTTTTTCAGGAGCCCAAAACCCAGTTGCTATAAACGAACCTCCTGGGGAAATATGAAGGTAGTAGCTCCCTCTTAAATTGGGTTTTACGCGAATGTAGTTTGCTCCAAAATGAGTTTTATAGGGGACTTTGTTTTTAGAAAACCGCACATCTCTGTAAATCCTAAAAACTTTTAACCTTTCTATTTTATCATGACCTTCAAGTTTTAGAAGTAACTCATTATAAAACGATTTCACTTCATCTTCAACAGCCTTGAATTCTGGTTTGTGTTCATTAAACCAGTCTCTGTTGTTGTTCTTTTCAAGTTGCTGTAAAAATGTAAATGCTTTTTGAGGTACAGTTTTCGTCATAATTTTTAATTCACGGTATTTGTATTGAAGAACAGTCGTTTATCCAATTTTAATTTACAGGAAAATAAAAATGAATGTCTTTGTTGTAATAATTGAGTGTGTCGCTTGGAAGCAATAATTTAAGGTCATCTATCACATATTTATTCATTATTTTGTAGTTCCTTAATTGCTTCTCAAAATAATCTTTTCTTTTGTCATCTTTTATAGTTGAAAGACTGAGTTGAGCGCCTACTTTGTATAGTTTATTGTTCATTAGAACAGTATCGCGGTAAATCACACCAATTATATCACCATTAAAACGACCGAAAAATATCGGATGATCAGCAGAAAGTTTGTTCTTGGTTGAAAGCCCATTTCCAAGCCAATTGGTATGCTCCGGGATTTCTTTACCTGATAAATATGGTTCTAAAATTGAAATCAAACTTTGTGGAATATCTGTGTGTGCTACAATATCTTTAAATTGTTTACTCTTTTTCAATTTTGGACTATAAATAGCAAGTGGAACAGCGTGAGAGTCTAATTCTGTTCTCAATGGTAAGGTGTTTACATTGTGATCTCCCACAAAAAGAAAGATTGTATTTTCATATTCAGGTCTCTTTTTATATTCATTCATAAAAGTACCTAGAGCTTCATCTTGATAGATTATTGCAGCAATAACATCCTTAGAGTTTTCATATAGTTTATTGCCACCTGGAACATGTTTCAATCTTTCTTTAGCCAAAGCAATGTATTTTTCTTTCTCAGGAATGTTAAAAGGACTATGAAGACTTAGGGTTATAAAAAGATCAAAGAAAGGATGTGTATTGCTGGTGTCTTTAAAATTAAAATATAAATCAACCATTTTTTTGTCATGAATTCCCCATGTAAATGGATCTCCTTGGTCTTCTAGTTTGTAAATATTATTTTCTTCAATGTACACTTGGTCCCAAACAGTTTGAAAGTAATTCATACGTAAGAAAGGCTCGAAGTTATCAAAGTACCCCCATCCACCATATGTGAAAGACGAAGAATATCCATTGGAAATTAATAGTTTAGGGATTGAAAGGTGCTGAGGAAAGGTTGATTTTAAATTCAGCATTCCTCTTTCATATCCATGAGGGAGAGAAGCTAAAGCACTAGCAAAAACACCGTGTGTTCTATCTGAGTTACTAATTGCATTTGGCCAATATAAGCTTTTGGCAAATAAAGAATCTAAATGTGGTGTAAAACTGCCCAAAGCTGCATTGTCTCCTGAATAGGTAGAGCTTAATCCTTCGCAAAAAACAATGACTAAGTTTGGTGCGTTTTCAAACTCATTAAAATAGGAACTCAAATTATTGTTTTCGAGATTGAATTCTCTTGCAAAAGGATATTCAATTTGAAATGCAGATGTCTCCCAGTCCATAAACTTTCTAAAACCTCTTATGGATGCGTGAAATTCCTTTTCGCTGATATCACTCAAGTCGTCTTTTTTCAATATATGAGTGAAAAGACTTGAAAGTAAAAACTTAGGCTTTGAAGTAACAAGTGTTTTTTGATACTCTGTGAGTTTTGGATTCTTTGTGATATAGTTTAGACTTATAAAAATGAGTAGGAGTACAGAAATTAACTTTAATTTCTTAGAAGAAGTGATTTTTAAAATAATTTTTTTGTTGAAAATTAAAAGTGTAAAAAATACAAAAACGGGTATGAAGTAATACCAGAAGTACTGTTTAGACAGCCTACCTGTCTCGCTAGCCGCGATTTCTAATAATTCATCAAGTGTAAAATAGAGAATAACATGGTCTAAGACTAGATACGCTGTGAGGTAATACTGTGAGGTAGCTAGATAAATAAAAAGTATTGTCAATGAGAATAATACTGTGAAGATCCAATAAATTACATTTGAAAATCTTTTGATTAAACTTAAAATTATTCCAACCGTAAGGAGATAAAGAACCAGAAAAATTAGTTCATTAAAAATGATAACTCCAAAGATCCTATAAATTTCAAATTTGCCTGTAAAATCTTCATTGTTGAAAATAAATAGATCAAAAAATTTGATAACAAGAATAGGTAAAAAAAGTATAAAACTCTGCTCTATTAGTGAGTCATATACTGGTTTTAATTTTCCATGTATTTTTTTCATTTCTTATTATGGATCAGACATCTGTGTTGTTAGCCTCAAAAATAGTTATTTATTCTGACCTATTGATTTTTTTGAATCAAAGGTGTTTTTCAATAAAGTTATAGCTAAATTAAAAAAACCGATAACTTTTTTGCTATCGGTTTATATATAATATGGCTTGTTAGGCTATTTAGCTTAATACTTCACTATTTTCTCAACCTTTTCTACGTCGTTGATTTTATATTTTAACATGTATAAACCACTAGTATTTGGTAATGGAATCCATGTTGAACCATCTATGTTATGTGTTGAAATAAGCTTACCTAGCATAGAGTACACAGCAATTTCAAAACTCTCTTCAATTCCACTACTCAAAGTAACATAAACCCCTTCTTTTGTTGGGTTGGGATGGAAAATAACACCTGAGTCACTGTTGCAATTTGAAGAAATTGTTTTTATTATCGTTGCTTTTCCATCGAAATCTGTTTGAGATAGTCTGTAGTAAGTAATTCCCCAAATTCTATTTAAATCAGATATTTGATAAATACTCGGTGTAGACTTGCTTCCATTTCCTTTTAAAATATTGAAGCTTTCAAAATTTAATCCGTCTATCGACTTCTCAACTGTAAAATAATCATTATTGGTTTCTGTTTCTGTCTCCCAAACCATTTCGATACTGTTTCTATTGCACCCTGCAGTGAAAGATGTTAAACCAACTGGAAGAGGAGTTGTTGAATTTACTGAAGCTATCGTCATGTATTGAGTTGAGTTATTTGCAATATGTTGAGTACTCAATCCTTCAATAGTAAGGACACCATTTACATAAGTAATGTGTATTCCGCTGTTATCTCCGTTGAAATAACAAACAGTACCTCCGTTAGAAAAGTCACCATCATTATCAATTATTACACGTAACTGTGCGGGATCAATATTAGGAGTAGTTGCTGAAGTGCTTAGTTTAATATCCATATTAAATTTCTCCGTCATATTGGTTCTTTGAATTTTCCATTCTCTTTCTATTCTTGAGAATAAATCACAATTCCCTTGACCCGACATCATTTCTAAGTTCGAATAGTCGGTTGCATTTAATACTACTGTGTTTGAACCAACAATTACAAAAGATCTGTCTTTAGAAAAACTACCGCTATTGGCGATGTTTGTCGTTTCAACTTTGTTAAGGTAAACCCTTACACTATCATCCATCTGATGTGATTGCTTTTGTAATAAATCCGAGGTGTTATCCTTACCAATCCCTATGATGTTATTTTGATATTCTTTATCTCTAGTCCAAATAATAGTTCCGTTAGAAGACCTGTAGTTCACTGTATTTGTTGGTGATCCTAAAGTTTGTCCGTATTTAATCGCTAAATAAGAATCTATACGATTTAGCTCTTCAGAACTAATATCACTAGCAAAAACAATTACTTCTCCAATTGAGCCATTATAGTAATGTGCATTCGGGATCTCACCTATGCCGAAATATTTATTCCCGAAATTTGAAAACTTTCCAGCAGCTGTAGTGACATAAAATTTATTTGATTGGTCAAGTAGAGAATTGTTAAATGTATTGAGATGAACATCTGCTCCAAAAAAATGATTTTTATTCGCAAATTGGAATGTGCGCATAGAGGGAGTACCCTCAATCGGTTGTGTCCAAACCAATGATGTTCCATTAGTCATTTCCCCTCTAAACCAGCTTGATTTGTTGAGTATTGAAAGTTCATTTTTGTAAAAGCCATCAGAACGGTATCCAAAAACACCACCATCATTTATGCTGTTGTTATTAGCTCCAGTATAAATTGAAATTATTGTTCCTTGGTTTTGGTGTAGAACGTCAGTCTTGTTTAAAACACTTGCTCTAAAACCATTATTACCTCCTTTACCATTAAACTTCAATGATGGATTGTAATTCCATTGTGCATCCGCACTCATATAATCAGGGGCGTTATTCGTGAATACTTGTTTTAAACCAGGATTATCCGCTGAGTTATCCCAAGAGTTTGATCCGCTCGAATAATTTTCGACTTTAAACCAAGCTTTTAAACTTGAAACATCAACTCCTCCGGGTGATTTTTGAGCATTCCCGGTATTGATGTTTATTACAAGCCCTATAATAATTAGGGTGTTGAGAAGTAGAAATTGTTTCATTGCATTTAATTGTATATTAATTACAAAGACACCGAATAAAGCTATGCACGCCTAGAACAATTGGTTGATTATTACTAAATCAGGTTTGATATTATATTGTTAGGATCCCAATAGTCCTTTCTCCAATGATGAATAATTATTAAGCACGCCCAATTGATCGAATTAAAATTGTGATATTTACATTTTCAAATTTATAATTATGAAGTATACTCGTCTTTCATTACAAGATTTAAAAGACCTCGAAAAGGAGTTTGTTGAATTTTTAGTCCTCAATGGAATCCCTGCAGATGAATGGGAGCGTTTGAAAAAGGAAGATAAAACCAAAGTTGAACAAGTTATCGATCATTTTAGTGATGTAATTTGGGAAGGTGCATTGAGAAAAACTGAAATGGTTGAGCACAGAAGAACTGGTAAACTGACGATTTGTAAAGTTACAGAAGGAGAGTTGCTTACTTTATTGGTCAAAACTTCAGACAAATCTGTGGATTTCACCAAACAAGAAGATATAGAAAATGTGCTCTCAAACATTGATCAGCACGAAATAAGTATTCAAAAGGATAAGATCGAAATTGAAAAAACGCAACAATTATTTGAATTGTTACAACTTGGATTCTATATTGCGAAGAACCCTGCGTATGAGAAGTTGTTAAAAGATAAAATAAAATAGCCTAAATTTTAATCCAGACAATTACACGGATTGTCAAATTTCACCACTGTATTTGGGAATGCCGTAGTCCATTTTTCAACAAAGGAAGTGGCAAAGGTTGTACCTCTAAAATCGATGAATTGTAACTGCTGTAATTCTGCAAATGCCGGATCGATAAATGTAAATCGATTATCCCAGACATCTAGATATTTCAATTTCTTTAAATTCTTGACTCCTGCAGGAATACTATTCATCTCGTTTCTACTGATGTTTAAGTATACAAGTTCGGATAAGTGAAAAATTGCTGCCGGAAAATAATTGAATTTATTTTTATCTAAATATAAAAACTGCAATTGATCAAATAAGGGAAAAAACGCTGGGAGATGTTCAAGTTTATTTTTTGACAGTTTTAAACCACGTAGATTTCTGAATTGCTCCAGCTCTTTTGGGATTTCAGTTAAGCGTTCTTTGCTCAAATCTACCGCATAAATCGTATCAGGATTTACGTTGATTAGCTCTGATAAAGAATAATAGCGCAGTTCATCTACTGGAATTTGACTCCAGGAAATATTACCAATTATAATCAACAATCCAATTGCGAAGGCGTTCTTCATCTTTGTGCATTTCTTTAACAAGTTCATCTAAAGTATCGAATTTTTTTTCGTCCCTTATTCGTTTAAGCATTTTTAATTGCAAATGTTCGCCATATAAATCTCCTTCAAAATCTAATAAATACACTTCTATGGTAATTCGACCTGAATCATCAACTGTTGGTCGCTCACCTATACTTACTAAGCCAAAATATTCAGCATTGTTTTCTCGAACAACCCGTGTTGCATAAACTCCATTTTTAGGAATGAGTTTTACATCATTTTGTAATTCAATATTTGCGGTTGGAAAACCTAATTTGGTTCCAAGTTTTTGACCATGTCCAACAGTCCCATTAATTTCAAACTCCTCTCCTAAGTAGGAGTTGGCTAAATCTATATCCCCTTCTTTTAAAGCGTCGCGAATCTTTGTAGAACTCACATTTACTTCATCAATGTCTTTGGCACCAATTTCAATCACTTCAAAATCATAAACTGGGGCTAGTTCTTTTAATAATTCTAAACTGCCTTCTCTGTTTTTTCCAAATTGATGATCATAACCAATTACAATTGTTTTGATATTTAATTTATTCACAAGGTAATCGCGTACAAATTCAAGGGCGGTTAAACGAGAAAATTCTTTCGTAAATGGATGAACAATAATGTTCTTCAAGCCCATTCTTTCCAGTTTGTCCAGTTTTTCAACTTGAGTTTGAAGAAGTTTTAAACCATGAGATTCGGGGAATAACACCATTCTTGGATGAGGGTAAAAAGTAAATAGTATGGATTCTCCACCATTTTTCTCAGCAACCTCATTCAATTGTTTGATGATTTTCTGATGTCCGAGGTGTACCCCGTCAAAAGTACCTATTGTTAAAACAGGATGGGGTATCTTTGCTATTTCATTAAAACCTTGAAAAACTTTCACTTGTGATTTACTTTTTTTTCAAAGATAAAGAATTCAACAATCATGTGGGTTTTATTTGCAACTTTTCCAAAAAACATTAAAATAAAATAAAATGTTGTTTTTGTATGCTTGCATAGTAAAGATATATTAATTATATTTACCTCAACATAAAATCGAATATTCATTTAAAACAACATAATTATGTCTGAAACAAAAGCGTTAAAAGGTGGTGAGTTTATCATTCGTGATACAAAGCCAGAGCAAATATTTATCCCAGAAGAATGGACGGAAGAGCAAGAAATGATCGCTAAGATGTGTGATGATTTTATTGCACAAGAAATTGAGCCAAACTTGGATAGAATTGACGCTATGGAGGAAGGGTTAATGCCTTCTCTATTAGATAAAGCTGGAGAATTAGGTCTTTTGAGCTTGTCTGTTCCTGAAGATTTAGGAGGGATGGGTTTAGACTTCAAAACTACGCTGTTAGCAACAGAAAGATTAGGGAAAGGATATTCTTTTTCAGTAGCTTATGGAGCGCACACTGGAATTGGGACTTTACCAATTTTATATTATGGTACAGAAGAGCAAAAACAAAAGTACATTCCAAAGTTAGCTTCTGGAGAATGGAAAGCTTCTTACTGTTTAACAGAACCAGGTGCTGGATCTGATGCTAACTCTGGAAAAACCAAAGCTGATTTAACAGCTGATGGAAAGCACTATATCCTTAACGGACAGAAGATGTGGATCACCAATGGTGGATTCGCAAAAATATTTACGGTTTTCGCAAAAATAGAGGATGATAAAAATTTGACTGCATTTATTGTTGATGCTGAATCGGAAGGAATTACTTTAAACCCAGAAGAGAAGAAAATGGGAATTAAAGGTTCTTCTACTCGTCAAGTATTCTTTAACAATGTAAAAGTTCCAGTTGAGAATATGCTTTCTGAGCGTGGGAATGGATTCAAAATCGCATTGAATATCTTAAATATTGGTCGTATTAAATTAGCAGCAGGAGTTTTAGGTGGAGCAAAAGATGCTGTTACTTACTCTGTTAAATATGCGAATGAGCGTGAGCAGTTTGGACGTCCAATTTCAAAATATGGAGCAATTCGTCACAAAATAGCTGAACAAGTAATTAAATGTTACGTTGTTGAATCTGCAACTTACCGTGCAGGTCAAAATATTGATGATGCAATTCAAGCCTTCATTGATGGTGGAATGGACAAAGGAGAGGCAACATTAAAAGGAATTGAGCAGTTTGCACCTGAATGTGCAATATTAAAAGTTGCAGGTTCTGAGTGTTTAGACTTTGTTGTTGATGAGGCGGTTCAAATTTACGGTGGAATGGGTTATTCTGCTGAAGCTCCTGTTGAAAGAGCTTACCGTGATGCAAGAATCAACCGTATTTTTGAAGGTACAAACGAAATCAACCGTATGTTGACAGTAGATTTAGTACTGAAAAGAGCAATGAAAGGAGAACTTGATTTAATGGGACCTGCTCAAGAAGTAGCAAACGAATTAATGAGTATTCCAGATTTCGGTGATGCACCTGAGGGAGTTTTTGCTGAAGAATACAAAGCATTACAAGGATTTAAGAAAACAATCTTAATGGTTGCTGGATCTGCTGTTCAAAAATTAATGCAGTCTTTAGGTAAAGAACAAGAGGTATTAATGAACATCGCTGATTTATCAATCGATACGTATATGGCTGAATCTGTTTTATTACGTGTTGACAAACTAATCGGGATGAAAGGTGAGGAAGCATGTAAAGATGAAATCGCTATCGTTAAAACTTATTTCTACGATACAGCTGATAGAATTAATAAAGCAGCAAAAGACGCGATTAACTCATTTGCAGGAGGAGACGAAGCAAAAATGATGTTGATGGGATTACGTCGATTTACAAAAATTGAAGGATTCAACAGTAAAGATGCACGTCAGCAAATTGCACAACGTGTTATCGAAGCAGGAGAATATAATTTCTAGAAATTAGATAGTAGTAATAGGAAAGGGCGCAAACTGCGCCCTTTTTTATTTAGAAATATATTTATGCACTAGTATACTAGGTAAGTGCCAAGGTACGGCATATGTTAGCCAAGGACGTAAGTCCTTGGTGTTTGCAACAAAGGAGTGTAAAACCAAAAAAACTATTTCACCAACTCAATTCCGTCAGCGATAAAAGTCATTGTATATTTTACATCTGTAATCGCATCAATTTCTGATTGAGGTGCATTTGCATCTTCTAGAAAGTGTTTTTGCATATCTATAGAAACAGTGTCTTGAATTGCTTTTCCAGACATGTATGCTATAGTTCCAACTTTAGTTTCTACAGGAATTGTAAAGTGATCTTTAAAACGTACCATGAACGTTTCACCATCTTCTTTCTCAATGTTTACCCAACATCCCATTTTAGAGCATGTTTCATTGATTTCGGCTTTAAAGGTAGCTTCCAACTCTGATTTCCCTTTAAATTGGGCCAATAACTCAGCAGTAGAAATTGCTTTTGTAGTATCTACCTTGTTTGGACCAAAAGAAGTTTGGTTTGGATCAACAGTGTCTTCTGTTTCTTCAGATACAAGCTCTGTTGTGTCAGCATCGGTAGTAGGAGCTTCAGTTTCAGATGAGTTCGTACAACTTGCAAAAAAACCAGCTGTAATCAAACCAATCAATAAGTGTTTCTTTTTCATATTTTTCATATTTTTTGCTAAACTACAACTTTTGTTTCTTTTATAGAAAAATACTTTTCCATAAAAGAAACAAAAGAGGGAGATAGCATCAAAGTGAGAATGAGTACGAAGAATAAAGGTGCTTCGATTTAATGTGTGGGAGCAGAGATCAGTGTTATTCTGTAATTCTCTTGGCTCTCGTGCTGTTTCTCATTCAGATGTTGCCTCGCTTTTTTCTCTCATTCTCACACTATATTTGAAATTTATTTTAAATATATAGTACCTTGTATTGCATAGTACTATATTATTTTTATATTTGTCGAGATTATGATTATATAATTATGAAAGTAGAAAACACAAAAGCACAGATGAGGAAAGGTATTTTGGAATACTGTGTTTTGTCTATCCTCTCAAAAAAAGAATGCTATCCTTCTGAAATTATTGAACAATTGAAGGAAGTAGAATTGATTGTGGTAGAAGGAACACTTTATCCATTGCTTACCCGATTAAAAAACGCCGAGCTTTTAGATTACCGTTGGGAAGAATCTAGTGCTGGTCCACCAAGAAAATATTATGAACTTACAGAAGCTGGTGTTTCTTTTTTAGCAGAATTAAAGATAACATGGGGCGTATTGAATAAGGCAGTTAATCAATTAGAAAATAAAACACTATGAAAAAGACAATAACTATAAATCTTGCGGGTATGGTATACTATATCGAGGAAGATGGCTACGAGGTTTTAAAACAATATGTTGCTGACATAAAGCGTATTTTTGCTAAGCAAGAAGGGGTGGAGGAAATGGTTGCCGACATTGAATCGCGAATAGCCGAATTGTTTCAAGATCGATTGCATAAGAATAAAGAAGTCGTCACTTTTTCTGATGTTGAAGAAGTAATCGCAATTATGGGTTCTCCAAATCAATTTGATGAAGACTTTGATGCTGATGAACAAGAGGGGGCTGATCATAAATCGCAGCAAGAAAGTACGCAGCAACATGAGTCGAAAAGATTGTATAGAGATACCGATGAAGGGATGCTTGCTGGAGTTTCATCTGGATTAGCACATTATTTCAATATTGATCCTGTATTGATTCGTGTTTTATGGATTGTCTTGGTCTTAATTGGAGGTTCTGGAGTTTTGGTTTACATTATTGCGTGGATTGCCATTCCTGAAGCTAAAACAACAGCTCAAAAACTACAAATGCGTGGACAATCTGCCAATCTGGATAATATAAAAGCCTTTGCGGATTCAGTTAAAGATGAAGCGAAAACGGGGTTTTCACGCGCCTCAAAATCCGTCAAACATTCTTTGAAAAAGAGCAATAGTGCTTTGTCAAATATCGCAAGATTCATAGGACGTATTTTCGGTTTTGGAATGTTCTTAGGAGGAATTCTAGGATTGGTATTTCTAGTGATGTTCTTTTGGATTGACTCTAGTATTATTTACATCAATAATGAAGTAATTGTTACTGATTTATCAACCTTATTGAATTTATTTTTCATTAATGATACTTTAGCAGCTTGGCTCGTTTTTGTTGTCTCTGCTATTCCTTTGATTTTTTTAATCATCACTGGTGGGATGCTCTTGTTCAAACAAAGACCAAAATCTAAAGGCCTTATTTTAACATTGTTAATTATTTGGTTCGCTGCTATTGTTGCTTTGTCTGTTTTAGGAGTGAAAACAGGTCTAGAATTTAAGGAGACCTATAAAACTCAAGAGAAAATTCAGATTGATGGAGATTATTCTGAAATATCAGTGAATTTATTTGAAGACGATATGATGATTACATATGCAATGAACTTTGATTTTGACGATAACATCACAATTGAAGAAGATAAAATAAAATTAGGCTATATAAATGTTCAAGTTATTCCAACGAAGGATTCTCTTTTTAATTATACTGTTGAACGCTCAAGCCGCGGAGAGTCTTTAAAAATAGCAAAGGATAGAGCAGAGAAAATGCAATTTGAAATCCATCATGTCGATAATGTATTAAATATTTCTACACGTTATATTATCAACAGGGAAGATAAAATTAGAGGTCAAAAGATTCACTTAAAGATTCACGTTCCTGTCGGAAAACAAATTGTTTTGAATGGCAATCTAGAAGATTATCCTATTCATGTTAAGATGAATTCTCGCTTTTCTTCTGACTTTGTTAAACAATCTTCAAGATGGGTTGCGAGGCATGACAGTATGAAGTTTATAGAATTTGTTACGGATGAATTGTAATTGTTCTCACTTTTATTCAAATGGTTTCTACTATTCGATGCAGCGTCTAATTCTCAAGAATGTAAATTAAATTTAACTGTTTTTTA
>Ga0209075_1000190_pt1 | contig 56654 bp, 53 predicted proteins | sample Stecom2011_FD_187523 | JGI IMG/M metagenome (GOLD analysis project Ga0209075, IMG submission 187523) | Agricultural soil microbial communities from Utah to study Nitrogen management - Steer compost 2011 (SPAdes) (version 2) | ecosystem: Environmental > Terrestrial > Soil > Agricultural land...
AGTGAACAAATCCATGGTTTCTTAAGTTCTATCACTTTGGCTTCATTGCTTGAACGAGAAGAAGTTCAAAAAACAGCCAAGCGACAGCTAGAGCAGCAGTTAGAACGCATCAAAACCAACACAGAAACTGTTTGAATTAATTAAAGACAGCATTACACTTGCGTTTTTGCTGTCTCAATCGTGAATTATCATGACCCCTCTATATTTTGATTATGCCGCCACTACCCCAGTAGACCCACAGGTAGCGGAGGCGATGTCTCGTTGTTTGACCCTCGAAGGTAATTTCGCTAACCCAGCATCACGCTCTCATCGTTATGGCTGGCAAGCCGAGCAAGCGGTTGAAAATGCTCGCCGACAAGTTGCCGACTGCATTCATGCTGATCCGCGAGAGGTTGTCTTTACCTCGGGTGCCACAGAAAGCAATAACCTTGCCTTAAAAGGTGTTGTCGAGGCACTGAAACAAAAAGAGCCTACTCAGCCTTTGCATATTATTACCTCGCTAATAGAGCATAAAGCCGTATTAGATGTGGTTGCCTGGTTAGAAAAACAGGGGGTAGAAGTAACCTATTTATCCCCCGATGCTGACGGGCTTATTCACCCCTCGCAAGTGACAGATGCACTGCGTAAAGATACTTGCCTGGTTAGTTTGATGGCGGTGAATAACGAATTAGGCACCATTACGAATATTCAAGCCATTGGCGAGGCGCTTAAGCATCACACGGCTTATTTGCACGTTGATGCTGCTCAAGCCATTGGGAAAATTAAGGTGAATGTTAACGATTGGGGTGTCGACTTATTGTCTATCTCATCGCACAAGTTTTATGGGCCTAAGGGTATTGGTGCGTTATACGTTAGGCGCGAGCCACAGGTACCGGTTGCTGCACAAATCCATGGTGGAGGTCATGAGCGTGGTATGCGTTCAGGTACCTTGGCGACTCACCAGATTGTGGGTATGGGTTTGGCAGCTCAATTAGTGTCAGAGCATTTAGAAGAAGAGCGTACGCGCCTAGAGATGCTTAACCAAAAACTATGGCAAGGGTTAACGGCTATCGGAGATGTTTTCTTGAATGGGCATATCGAGCAGCGTACGCCTAATCATTTAAACGTCAGTGTGGCAGGCGTTGATGGTGAGATTCTACTTGCCTCCTTGGCTAAAATTGCTGTTTCGTCGGGGTCGGCCTGTAACTCGGCCACGGTTGCACCTTCTTATGTATTAAAAGCCATCGGGCGCAGTGATGAATTAGCGCATGCGGGCCTACGTTTCAGCTTAGGTCGCTTTACGACAGAAGAGGAAGTAGAGGCGGCGGTGGTGGAAGTCGCTCGGGTCGTACAGACATTGCGTAAAATAGCATAGTCCTTACATCGCCCTTTATATAAATTTTTTTAAAACCTGCGTATAATTCGCGGGCTAAAATTTCTTAACCCTATCGGAGCTTTAAAATGGCTGTTGAACGTACACTTTCTATTATTAAACCAGACGCAGTAGCAAAAAATGCTATCGGTGCAATTATCTCTCGCTTCGAAGAAGCTGGTCTACAAGTTGTTGCTGCTAAAATGGTAAAACTGGACGACGAAAAAGCAGGCGGTTTCTACGCTGAGCATAAAGAACGTCCATTCTTCAAAGACTTAGTTGGTTTCATGACTTCAGGTCCTGTTGTTGTTCAGGTATTAGAAGGCGAAAACGCTATCGCGAAAAACCGCGAACTAATGGGTGCAACTAACCCTAAAGAAGCTGAAGCGGGTACTATCCGTGCAGACTTCGCTGAAAGCATTGATGCTAACGCAGTTCACGGTTCAGACTCTCCTGCGTCTGCAGCGCGTGAAATTGCATACTTCTTTGCTGCTGATGAGTTATGCGCTCGCTAGTAGTGGAACTCAGAGGGCCTTTTGCCCTCTGAACCCTCTGTTATATTTTTAGGTTTACTGATGACTGCACCAACCACCAAAATCAATCTGCTCGGGCTTTCCCCTTCTCAAATGGAAGCGTTTTTTGCCGAACTTGGCGAAAAGAAATTCCGTGCCCAGCAAATGCTGAAATGGATACATCAGTACGGCCAGTCTGATTTCGATGAAATGACGAACATGAGTAAGGCTCTACGTCAGCGTTTGTCTGAAATCGCAGAAGTGCGTTTGCCAGAAGTGGTGTATGAAAACACATCAAAAGACGGTACGCGTAAATGGGTGATGCGTTTGGATGGTGGCAGCTCCATTGAAACCGTTTATATCCCAGAAAAAGACCGTGGTACCTTATGTGTCAGCTCGCAAATTGGTTGTGCCTTAGATTGCAGTTTTTGTTCCACCGGCAAGCAAGGATTTAACCGCGACTTAACCACGGCAGAAATTATTGGACAAGTTTACGTCGCGAATATGAGCTTTCATGAGCCCGGCGAGCGCCGTGAACGTAAAATTACCAACGTTGTTATGATGGGGATGGGCGAGCCATTAATGAACTTCGACAACGTTGTAGGCGCCATGCAGTTAATGATGGACGATAACGCTTATGGTTTATCTAAGCGTCGTGTCACACTGAGCACCTCGGGTGTTGTGCCTATGCTAGACAAGCTTGGCGATGTTATTGATGTTTCGTTAGCGGTGTCGTTACATGCGCCGAATGATGCATTGCGTAATGAGCTTGTTCCTATTAACAGAAAATATCCCATTAAAGAATTATTAGCCTCGGTTAATGGGTATTTACAAAAGCTACCCGATCGTCGCAAAGCCACTATTGAGTATACCTTGATGGATGGCGTTAACGACGAACCAGAACACGCGGAGCAGCTTGCTCAGATTTTGCAAGAGACGCCTTGCAAGATTAACTTGATTCCATTCAACCCCTTCCCACATTCAGGGTATGAGCGCCCAAGTAATAACCGTGTACATCGCTTTCGTGACATCTTAGTCAATGCCGGATACGTTGTGACTATTCGCTCTACCCGTGGTGATGATATTGATGCCGCTTGTGGGCAGCTTGTGGGGCGCGTACAAGATCGTACAAGACGTAATGAACGTTACATTAAAGCCATACAATTAGAAGAAAATAATAGGCAAGGGAGTAAGCAATGAGTCTGATCATTAAACATATCGGCAAGCTGTTAGTTACTAGCGCACTTGCGCTAAGTCTGGTTGCTTGCGTTACCGTCACTGAAAGCCGTATTACTAAAAAAGCCTCTCCAGAAAAAGCGGTAGAGAACTATACAGAGCTCGGTTTAGGCTATTTGGAGCGTAATCGTCCAGATTTGGCTCGTAAACGTATTGAAAAAGCACTGAGTATCGATAGTAAATACGCACCGGCTAACGATGTAATGGGGCTTATATGGCAGTCAGAAGGTGAGTTTGAGCTGGCTGAAGAGTTCTTTTTACGTTCAATGAAGCAAGATAAATCGTATACACGTGCTCGCCATCACTTAGGTAATCTCTATCTACAAATGAAACAGTACGAACGCGCAGAGCAAGAGCTAGATCGTGCCGCTAAAAACCCTTATTACGATGACCGAGCGCTTGCCTACAATGACTTAGCGCTAATGTATTATCGACAAAATAAGCTGGACGAAGCCATCGACTCATACGGTGAAACACTGCGCTTATCTATGTATAACGTACAAGCGTTAGTGAACATCTCTACCCTGTATTTTGAAAAACAAGACTATCAAAAATCTCAGCACTATTTTGACCGTTTAGACCGTGTAGTGAATCGTGGGCAAACTAACCATACTGCGCATAGCTTGTGGCTTGGTATTCAGCTAGCGACCATTAACCAAAACACTAAACGCGCAATTTCGTTGGCGTCTGATTTGAAGCGCAATTATCCAGAGTCAAACGAATATAAGTTGTATCAAGAGTCTTTGTCTGGAGCGAAGTAATATGCATGCTGAAAGCCCAATAAAACGTCGTAAAAGCCGCAAAATATGGGTAGGTGATGTACCAGTAGGTGGCGATGCTCCTATTGCCGTGCAAACCATGACGAATACTGAAACGTGCGATGTCGACGCAACGGTGGCGCAAATTAAGCAAGTTCAGGAAGCCGGTGCGGATATTGTTCGTGTGTCTGTGCCTTCTATGGATGCGGCTGAGGCTTTCGGTAAAATTCGCAAACAAGTGGATATTCCGCTGGTAGCGGACATTCATTTCGACTATAAGATTGCCTTGCGTGTGGCCGAACTAGGCGTAGATTGCTTGCGTATCAACCCAGGCAATATTGGTCGAGAAGATCGTGTGAAAGCCGTGGTTGATGCTGCACGCCATCATGGCATTCCAATTCGTATTGGTGTGAACGCAGGCTCCCTAGAAAAAGATTTACAAAAAAAGTACGGTGAACCAACGCCAGATGCCCTAGTGGAATCAGCGATGCGTCATATTGATATTTTAGACCGCTTAAACTTTCCAGATTTTAAACTTAGTTTAAAGGCCTCTGATGTGTTTATGACCGTGGCAGCCTATCGCAAAATCGCTAGCCAAATTGAGCAGCCTTTACACTTAGGGATTACCGAAGCCGGTGGTTTCCGTAGTGGTACTGTAAAATCGTCTATTGGTTTAGGGTTACTATTATGGGATGGCATTGGTGATACCATTCGTGTGTCGTTAGCGGCCGATCCTGTGTCGGAAGTTAAAGTTGGCTGGGATATGCTGAAGTCGTTAAAGCTACGTTCTCGTGGCATTAACTTTATTGCTTGCCCAAGCTGCTCACGTCAAAACTTTGATGTGATAGGCACAGTCAATGCATTAGAAGAGCGCATTGAAGACATTCGCACCGATATGAGCGTGTCTATTATCGGTTGTGTGGTAAACGGCCCAGGTGAAGCTAAAGAAACCGATGTTGGTTTAACCGGTGGTCAGCCTAACTTAGTATATATCGATGGCACACCAGCCGGTAAATTGAATAATGACACCTTAGTCGATGATTTAGAGCGTTTGATTAGACAGCGCGCGACTGAGTTAGAAGAGCAACGTAAAAATTTAATTATTAGCGAAAGCTAATTAAGAGTTATCGACAAGATGGCAAAAAAGATTCAAGCAATACGCGGTATGAACGACATACTGCCTACCCAAACACCGGTATGGCAATATCTAGAATCCACCGTTAAAGAATTACTAGGCGCATACGGCTACGCAGAAATACGCATGCCTATCGTTGAACAAACGGCACTTTTTAAGCGCTCTATTGGTGAAGTCACCGATATCGTTGAAAAGGAAATGTACACCTTTGAAGACCGTAATGGCGATAGTTTAACGTTGCGTCCAGAAGGGACGGCCAGTTGTGTGCGTGCTTGTGAAGAGCATGGGTTGCTATACAACCAAACACAAAGACTTTGGTACACCGGCCCAATGTTTCGCCATGAGCGCCCACAAAAAGGCCGCTACCGTCAGTTTTACCAGGTCGGTGTAGAAACCTTTGGTATTGCAAGTCCAGATATCGATGCCGAAGTGATTATGCTAAGCGCGCGCTTATGGGAGCAGCTTGGTTTAACTGAACACGTTACTTTGCAATTGAATACCCTAGGCAGCAACGAAGCGCGTGCTAACTACCGTGAAGCATTAACCGCCTATTTAGAAGAGCGTGCTGATCAGCTAGACGCCGATAGCCAACGTCGCTTGCACACAAACCCGTTGCGCGTGCTTGATAGTAAGGTTCCAGCAACGCAAGCGTTATTAGTCGATGCACCTAAGTTACACGACTACTTAGACGAAGAAAGCATCGAACATTTTACCGAGTTACGTCGTGTGTTAGACGCTGCCGGTATTAAGTATGAAATTAATCAGCGCTTAGTTCGTGGTTTAGATTACTACTGCAAAACTGTATTTGAATGGGTGACCGACAAACTGGGTGCTCAGGGTACAGTCTGTGCGGGTGGTCGCTATGACGGCCTAGTTGAACAGCTAGGCGGAAAACCAACTCCAGCTGTTGGTTTTGCTATGGGTGTTGAGCGATTAATATTATTATTAGAAACATTAGAGCTTATTCCTGAAGAAGTATTAAGCACTCTCGATGTTTATGTGTGCCCAGTAGGTGCTGGTGCAAGCCTAAGCGCCTTACTACTGGCTGATAGATTACGCAGAGACCACAGTTGGTTAAGAATTCAAACCCATTGTGGGGGTGGTAGCTTTAAAAGTCAGCTTAAACGCGCCGATAAAAGTGGCGCTCGCTTTGCCTTATTGTTAGGTGAAGATGAACTGGCCAATAATAGCGTGACGGTTAAAGATTTACGCACCGATGCAGAACAGCAAACGATGACGTTAGACGCTGTGTCTGATTGGTTAGCAGAACATATATTTTAATAAAAATTGAGGAAGCATTATGGCAGAGTTACGGACTGAAGAAGAACAAGTTGAAATCATTAAAAAATGGTGGAAAGAAAACGGTACAGCGTTGATTTTAAGCGTTGCAGTGGTTTCTTCAGCTTGGTTTGGTTGGAATTTTTGGCAAGACCAAAAACAACAAACCACTGAAAGTGCTTCACAAATATACAACCAGTTAGTGCAGTCTGCCGTTCAGCCTGCTGCGAACGAAGAAAGCTTGAATGCCATGAAAGCATTAGCAACAGAGCTTAAAGATGAATACCAAGGTACTAGCTACTCAGAATTCGGTGCTTTATTTTTAGCCCGCTTTGCGGCAGAAGAAGGCGAGTTTGAGCAAGCCGTTGCCGTATTAACTGAGTTATCAGAAAGCAGTAAACATGAAGCGGTTAAATATACAGCACAAGCGCGTTTAGCTCAGGTACTTATTCAGCAAGAAAAGCTAGATGAGGCGTTAGCCATCGTTAGCACAACGCCAAGCGAAGCGTACGCAACTCAATTTGAAGAAGCTAAGGGCGATGCTCTGTATCTGAAAGGTGAGTTAGCACAAGCGCATACCGCTTACACTAAAGCGTTAGAGGCTGCTCAGAAAATAGGGCTGCGTACTAATTCATTGCAGCGTAAAGTTGATATGTTAGCCAGCTCTGGAGAGATTTAATGCAGCGTTTTCTCGCGCTTGTTTGCGGACTTATATTTTTAACAGGTTGTGCTTCTTCTCCTGAAGAGCCGACAGCTAGCAGCGAGAAACTGCACTATACCAAGGATGCCAGTCTTAAAATTAAGTGGCGTACCAGTATAGGCGATGGCTCAAAAGGTGCGTACTTACGTATCGAGCCAGAAGTGCAAGACGATACAATTTACATGGCTGACCCTAGCGGTCAGGTGCTTGCTCTTAATCTAGAAAACGGCAAAAACCTTTGGACAAGCAAGTTAAAAGAAACCATCACTGCTGGTGTGACAGTTACTCCTTCTTGCCTTTTAGTAACCACACAAAATGGTTTCTTACACTGCTTAAGCCCTGATAATGGCTCCAGTGTTTGGACCGCTAAGCTTTCAAGTGAAGCCGTTTCAACCCCTGCCGCTGACGATCGTCAAGTATTTGTCCATACAGTGGATGGCCGAGTAACCTCGTTCGATTTGAGCGCCGGTCAACAAGTGTGGAGCTATGAATCGGCGATGCCAGTTTTAACGGTGCGTGGCACAGGGGCACCGCTAGTATTAGACCAACTCGTCATTATCGGTTTTGCTACCGGTAAGGTGGTAGCGTTAGATAAGCCGCTTGGTATTCCTCGCTGGGAAGTTCGATTAGCGAGTCCAGACGGTCGTTCAGAGTTAGAACGCTTGGTCGATATTGATGGTCAGCCGGTCTTTGAAGGCGGGTTAATCTATGCGGCCAGTTATCACGGCAATGTTGCCGCTATGAGTATGCGTGGCGAGACGGTTTGGGAAGAAGAAGGTTCTTCGTATACCAGTCCAGAGTTAAGCTTTGGTAGTTTATACCTGACGCTCGATAACGATCATATTCAAGCCTACGATGCCGAAAACGGCGCTAAAATTTGGCAGCAAACCAGTTTAGAAGGGCGTAAACTTGGTCAAGTTACCGCCTATAAAAGTTACTTAGCGGTTGCCGATAACGAAGGTAACCTCTATTTAATCAGCCAAATAAACGGTGAATTAGTTACCTACCGTTTGTTAAGACCAAAACCTTTGCACATCGATTACCCCAACCAAAGCACTGCGACCAGATGGCGCAATATGCGTGGTAAGCACATGGGTATTCGTAGCGAAATAATCAGTACCTCTCAGGGCATGTTAGTCTATACTAATAGTGGTGAGTTAATGTTGGTGGATGTAAAATAACCAATACTGTACTTTTGACTTGTAACTAAACACCTATAAGTCATTTTGGAAACACATAAAGAGCCTTAAGTATTGGGCTCTTTTCTGCCTTCACTATGACACCATTCAACACTTATTGATCAACATTAGAATATATGCTTCCTGTTATTGCTTTAGTGGGCCGTCCAAACGTCGGCAAATCCACACTTTTTAACCGTCTTACCAAAACCCGTGATGCCTTAGTGGCAGAAATTGCAGGGCTTACTCGTGACCGTAAATACGGTGAAGGTAAAGTCGGTGATGAACCGTATATTGTGATTGATACCGGTGGTATTTCAGGTGAAGAAATCGGTATTGATTCTGTAATGGCTGGGCAAAGTTTCCAAGCCATTGAAGAAGCCGACATCATCTTTTTTATGGTAGACGTTCATGCTGGCTTAACTGCCGGTGACCGTAACTTAGCCGCAATTTTGCGTCGCGCAGGCAAAGAAGCCTATGTAGTCGCTAACAAAATTGATGGCCGCAACCCAGAGCTTGTACTAGGTGACTTTTATGAGCTAGGCATGGGCGAGCCAATTCCTATTGCTGCAGAGCATAACCGTGGTATTTCGACTTTAATCGACCACGTTTTAGAAGAACATAACGCTAAGTTGCGCCAGGGCGAGCCTGAGCCAGAACCAGAAGAATTTAATGAATTTATCTACGACCTAGACGAAGCGACAGATGCAGAAGAAATACCGCATGAGCAGTTAGATGTGAAAGGCATCAAAATTGCGATTGTTGGTCGTCCGAACGTAGGTAAGTCGACTCTGGTTAACCGCTTTTTAGGTGAAGAGCGTGTAGTAGTTTATGACCAACCAGGCACTACGCGCGACAGTATTTACATTCCTTACGAGCGTCATGGCCAAGATTACACCCTCATCGACACTGCAGGGGTGCGTCGCCGTAAGAATATTTCAGAAGCGGCTGAAAAGTTTTCTATTATTAAAACACTACAAGCAATTCAAGACTGTCATGTGTGTATTTTGGTACTAGATGCCCGTGAAGGTATTGTTGACCAAGACTTGCATATGCTGAGTTTTATTCTTAACTCCGGTCGTGCGTTAGTGATTGCCATTAATAAATGGGATGGCATGCAGCCCGATGACAGAGAAAGAGTGAAGTCTGAAATTGATCGTCGTTTTGATTTCTTAGACTTTGCCGACTTCCACTTTATTTCTGCGCTGCATGGCACAGGTGTCGGTCATTTATACGAAGCCGTAGATAAAGCCTATAAGTCAGCCATGGCTAAGTGGTCAACCAGCATGCTTACTCGTATTCTAGAAGATGCTGTTGCTACGCACCAACCGCCGATTGTTCGTAATCGTCGACCTAAGTTACGTTATGCTCACCAAGGGGGCTCAAACCCGCCTATACTGGTGCTGCACGGTAATTTAAGTGCCGAGCTGCCAGATGACTATAAACGTTATTTAGCCAATACTTTCCGTCGTGTGTTAGAAATTACTGGTACACCTATTCGTATGGAATTCCGCCAAGGCGAGAACCCATTCTCAGAAAAGAAAAAAGAAATTAAGTACAGCAGTAAGAAGAAGACACAAGCCGTCGAAAGAACGACCAATAAACGTAAGATCAAACTTGAAAAAGCCCGCAAACAATTACGTAAGAAGTTGCGTAAAGGACTAGACTCCTAACTAATCGGTGTTTAGGTTTGGTTATTTCTTAAATTTAATTCATCACTGTTTTTTTGTTAAAGACGGTGATGAATAATTTCTAATGCTTAAGTACTGTTTTCTTTTGTTATTACTCTGTTACAAGCTGTTGTTCTGACAATTATTGTCACTTACCTCTCATTTCTCCCCCAAAGAACTAGTTTTTCCTTTCTTTCGCTAGATAAAACAGGGTTTATGTACGAAACTTATTATTAATTAATAAGAAGTAAACACTGTCAAAGGGCGCAGGAATGACGACACAAGAACAGGAAAGGAATCGGCTGCATAATAAATCACTCGTTGAACACTTTGTTCGCTTAGCATGGAACAGTGGAAAGTTTAACTTGCTGAAGCAGTTGGTCACTTCAGATTTCGTATGCCATCAAAATAACTTGGATGGTTTTTTAGATATCGATAGTTTTATTGAGTATGTAAAAGAAATACGTTTTGCCGTTCCCGATCTAACCGTTACGATTGAAGACTTAGTGGTTGAAGGAAATAAAGCCTTCAGTATGGCTACTTTTAGTGGCACCTTTGAAAAACCAGCCCTAGGGCGACAGCCTAATAATTGTATTCTTAGCTTTAGTTGTATTAGTGCATGGGAATTTCGACGCGGTAAGGTTTTAGCGCAAAACACAATCGTTGATATGTTTGCCTTGCGTAAGCAGGTTAACGAACCCGCCGACTTTCGCATAAAGGCAAACACAGCGGGCTAAGTGCCCGCTCTGCTTATATCGCTCTTTGTTGTATTCCTGTTTTTAATCTCTTTTGACCCTCCCAACGCTTACCGTTACTTTAGTATCACAACCCTAGCTCTAGTTACGAATCTTCTGTAAAATACTATCCCTTTTACTCATCTTATTTATTATCTCGACAGGCCAATATTTTGGAAATTAATCCTATTGTAGAAACCATTAAAGACCTTCGCTCCCGCACCGAGGTGCTTAGGGGGTATCTTTGACTATGCCGTTAAGGTAGAGCGCTTAGAAGAGGTTGAGCACGAACTTGCACAAGGTGATGTCTGGGACACGCCAGAGCGTGCGCAAGAGCTAGGTAAAGAACAATCGGCGTTAGAGTTGGTTGTAAAAACGATTGATAACCTAACCAATGGTTTATCTGACTGCCAAGATTTGCTCGACATGGCGGTTGAAGAAGATGATGAAGAAGCGGTTGCAGAAGTTGAATCTGAACTGGCAGCGCTGCAAAAAGAATTAGAAGTGTTAGAGTTTCGCCGTATGTTTTCCGGTGAAATGGATGAAAACAGCTGTTACTTGGAAATCCAAGCAGGATCTGGCGGCACTGAAGCTCAAGACTGGGCAAGCATGTTGTTACGCATGTACTTACGCTGGATAGAAGACCAAGGCTTTAAAGCCGAGTTATTAGAAGTTTCTGATGGCGATGTTGCCGGCGTAAAAGGGGCGACCATTCATGTGATTGGAGAGTACGCCTATGGTTGGTTACGTACAGAAACCGGTGTTCACCGCTTAGTGCGTAAAAGCCCGTTTGATTCTGGTAACCGCCGCCATACTTCGTTTTCTTCAGTGTTTGTTTCGCCTGAAGTCGACGATGATATTGATATTGATATTAACCCAGCCGACTTACGTATCGATGTATATCGTGCCTCGGGCGCTGGTGGTCAGCACGTGAACCGTACAGAGTCTGCGGTTCGTATTACGCACGTACCTACCGGGGTTGTGACTCAGTGTCAGAATGACCGTTCACAGCACAAGAACAAAGACCGTGCAATGAAGCAGTTAAAAGCGAAGCTGTACGAGTTAGAGCTGCAAAAGCGCAGCGCTGAGTCACAAGCATTGGAAGAGACCAAGTCTGATATTGGATGGGGCAGTCAAATTCGCTCTTATGTGTTAGACGACTCGCGCATTAAAGATCTGCGTACTGGTGTTGAAACCCGTAATACGCAAGCGGTTTTAGATGGCGATTTAAACCAGTTTATAGAAGCAAGCCTAAAACAAGGCCTGTAGTTAGCAGTGGCTAAAAACGATCGATAATCCGTATTGCATATACGATGCAACAACACAAATTTATTAAAGAAATTGAAGGCTATGACTGAACAAAATACCACAGACATTATTGATGAAAACAAACTCATTGCTGAACGTCGTGCTAAGTTAGATAAGCTTCGTGAAGGCAGTATTAGCAATGGTCACCCAAACCGTTTTCGTCGTACTCACTTAGCGGCTGATTTAAAAGCTGAACACGGTGAAAAAAGTCAGGAAGAGCTAGCCGAGCAAAAGCTTATTGTTAGCGTTGCCGGTCGTGCGATGCGTCGCGGTGGTCCTTTCGTTGGTATTCAAGATTCTTCAGATAGTATTCAGTTTTACTTACACAAGAAGCTTCAGAAAGACAGTAAATTCTGGGAACTGTTAGATATTGGCGATATCGTGGGTGTAACTGGCGAGCTTCATAAGTCTGGTAAAGGTGAGCTGTACGTTAACGTGCAGAGCATTGAAGATTTTGAGATTCTAACTAAATCGCTTCGTCCGCTGCCTGATAAATATCACGGTCTTGCCGACCAAGAGCTAAAGTATCGTCAGCGCTATGTTGATTTGATTATCAATGAAGAAACACGCAAAACCTTTGCTACTCGTTCGGCCATTATCAGTGGTATTCGTAACTTCCTAACCAATAAAGGTTTTATGGAAGTAGAAACGCCTATGCTGCATATGATTCCAGGCGGTGCGTCGGCTAAGCCGTTTGAAACTCATCATAATGCGTTAGGCATTGATATGTTCTTACGAATTGCTCCTGAGCTTTATTTAAAGCGCTTAGTTGTCGGTGGCTTTGATCGTGTTTTTGAAATTAACCGTAACTTCCGTAACGAAGGCTTAAGTACTCGTCATAACCCAGAGTTCACTATGATTGAATTCTACCAAGCCTATGCCGATTACCATGACCTAATGGACACAACGGAAGAAATGCTGCGTCACTTGGCTCAAACTGTATTAGGTACTACCACACTAGAATATGGTGACTCGACTTACGATTTATCTCAGCCTTTTGCGCGCATTAGCATGGTTGATGCGGTGTTGAAATATAACCCTGAGATGAGCGAAGAGGTGTTGCGTGATCCTGAAAACAACATCGAAACTCTTAAAGAGTACGCTAAGAGTGTTGGTATTCACTTAGGGCCAAAAGAGGCGGGTTGGGGTGCTGGTAAATTAATTTGTGAGATCTTTGAAGAGACCGCAGAAAGCAAACTGGATCAGCCAACCTTTATTACAGAATACCCATGGGAAGTATCGCCATTAGCGCGTCGAAATGATGAAAACCCATTCATTACAGACCGCTTTGAGTTCTTTGTGGGTGGCCGCGAGCTTGCCAATGGTTTCTCGGAGTTAAACGATGCCGAAGACCAAGCGGAGCGCTTCAATAAGCAAGTTGAAGAAAAAGACGCAGGCGATGATGAAGCCATGCACTACGATGAAGACTACATTAAAGCGCTAGAGTACGGCATGCCTCCAACCGCGGGTGAAGGCATTGGTATCGACCGTTTAGTAATGCTATTTACCAACAGTCATACTATTAAAGACGTTATTTTATTCCCACATATGAAACCACTGGCTTAATTTATTTAAGCTATTGGTCGATTAACTGTACGTCCTACAATGATGCACACTTTGTTTGTGTGAAATCGGTAGGACGTTTCTTTTTCTTAAGCAATAATATTTATGACAAATTCCGGTGCACTCCATCCATCTTGGCAAGCCGTGATCGGTGATGAGTTTAATAAGCCTTATATGCAAAGTCTGCGACAGTTTTTGGCGCAGCAAAAAGCCGAGGATAAGGTTATTTATCCGCCTATGCCGCTTATCTTCAATGCCTTTAACCACACCCCTTTTGAGCAAGTGCGGGTGGTTATTATTGGTCAGGATCCATATCACGGAGAAGGCCAAGCGCATGGATTGAGCTTTTCTGTACCTCAGGGCGTTAAGTTGCCACCTTCGCTGCGTAATATCTTTAAAGAGATAGAGTCTGATTTAGGCGTAAGCATGAGTGGTACAGGTGATTTAACCCCATGGGCACAGCAGGGCGTACTCTTGTTGAACGCTACTTTGACCGTTGAGCAAGCGGCAGCGGGCTCTCATCAAAAAAGAGGATGGGAGGCATTCACCGATGCTGCCATTCGAGCACTTAATGAGCAGGTTGAAGGGATTGTTTTTGTACTCTGGGGCAGTTACGCGCAAAAGAAAGGTGCCTTTATTGATCAGCAAAAACACTTGGTCTTAAAGTCGGTTCATCCTTCACCGTTATCAGCACATCGCGGCTTTTTTGGACAAAAGCAGTTTTCTCAAATTAACCAGTACTTGATTAGCCAAGGTAAGGCACCTATTCGCTGGCAGCTTTAGGCTTAAAGTGACTGGGGGGTTCGTGCTAATGCCCAGACTTGCACAAAGTCTGCCCCTTGTGCTTTTAATGCGTCAGCTGCGGCATTTGCCGTAGCGCCGGTAGTAACAACGTCTTCAATGAGCAGTATCTTTTGTCCAGTTAAATTGAGCCTTCCGGGTTTAATGCTTTCTTGACTGTTTTTTATACGCTGAGCTCGCCTCAAGAATCGCTGATCTTGAGCTGTATTTTTTATCAGCGCATTTCTTAATACCTCTAACTTATACTTCTTTGCTAGGGCTCTAGCCATAAGCTCAGCCGGGTTAAATCCGCGCCTTAGAAACTTAACCCCCTCGCTAGGAATGTAGGTAATAGCATCAATATATTCGAGTGTAGGCGGGTGCTCGGCCATTAACCACAGCAGTCGAGGCAAGTGCAGTAGTTGATGGTTGTCTTTAAACGCTTTAATCCATTGGCTTAACGGTGGCCTGTAAAGGTAATTGCAGTATAGGTAATCGGTAGGTGGTGGTTTGAGTAGGCACCGGTGGCATATTTTAGATTGCCGTAAAGGCTCCCCACAATATAGGCATGAGTGTGCTGCTTTAGGCAACTCGTCGTAGCATGACTGACAAAGAAATCCTGATAAATTTGTCGGCGCAAAGCATAGCTCACATTCTGAAAAGAACGATAAATTGATCATTTACACAGTAAACATAAAGCAAACTGTTAGGTATATGCGCCAAGTGCCCGATTTATATGGTACCGCTATTAATGATTGTTTCTGAGTTGTTTTTTAGGTCTGGTAAATGAATGGGTAATAGTTTGTTAAGTTGCAGCGTGGTTTTATTCAAATAACGAATATGGCATTAAAAAGTTGGGCATATTGTGACTTTTTAACTGCGAGATTCATTTAATTAGCAAGTACTTACTTTTTTATAGCCCTAGTGTTAGTGGGTACTAACTTAAAGTAATTCTTTAAGTGTTGGTTCTATCGCCCGTCTACCATAGGTTTTTTGTTTTTTTTATAAAAATAAAAACAGGTCAACTCCTCTCTAGCCCTTGTCAATTCTAGCAAATCGTTAAATGTTGGCTGTTATCAGTGCTTGCAAAATGGTTGATGTCTTTCTATAGTGGTATCTAGTGGAAAAAAGTGGGTGAAAGTGGGTGAAAGTGGTCGAAGTGATCACTAACCCTCCCAAAAACAGGTTGGAAACAAAATATGTTCCGTGGTCTTCACAACGTCAATATGGATGCAAAAGGTAGGTTAGCCATTCCCTCGAAATACCGGGAACAGCTAATTGCGCTTAGTGCTGGGCGTTTGGTGGTGACTGTCGATGTAGAAGATCGTTGTTTGTTGGTATACCCAGCTCCTGAATGGGAGATTATTGAAAAGAAGATTGAAGCCTTGCCTAGCTTTAACTCTCACTCGCGCCGTATTCAGCGTTTGTTAATTGGTCATGCGACCGATTTGGAGCTGGATGCTAATGGACGAATCCTATTATCACAACCATTACGTGAGTATGCGCAGTTAGAAAAAGAAACTGTGTTGATGGGGCAAGGTAAGAAAATGGAATTATGGAGTAAGTCAGTCTGGGAAGACTGTCGTGATCAGTACTTAAGTGGCGAAGAGTCTGACGATCCTATACCTGAAGGTTTACTGGAGTTGTCGTTATGAGTTTAGCCGAGTTTGCGCACACTACTGTCTTAATGGAAGAAACCGTCGCAGGTTGTGTTAACAACCCTGATGGCATCTATGTGGATGGTACCTTTGGTCGCGGTGGTCACAGTCGTTGCTTGCTCAGTAAGTTAAGTGAGAAAGGTCGCTTAATAGGGTTTGATAAAGATCCATTAGCCATTGCGAGTGGTAAACAGCTCATGGAAGAAGATGCTCGTTTTCAGATTGTTCAATCCAGTTTTGCGGATATGAAAGACGAGCTAGCACGTTTGGGCATACAGAAAGTGAGTGGGATTTTATTAGATTTAGGTATGTCTTCTCCACAAATTGATGATGCAGAGCGTGGTTTTAGTTTTATGAAGGATGGTCCGCTTGATATGCGCATGAATCCTGATGCAGGCATCAGTGCCTCTGAATGGGTGATGACCATGCCTGAAGCTGAAATAGCTCGGGTATTAAAAGAATACGGTGAAGAGCGTTTCGCTAAACGTATGGCTCGCGCCATAGTTAACGCTCGTCAAGAAGAGCCAATTACACGCACGTTGCAGTTAGCCAACTTGGTTAAAGAAGCTAACCCTGCATGGGAAAAACATAAACACCCAGCAACGCGTGCGTTCCAGGCAATTCGTATAGCGGTAAACAATGAGTTAACCGATTTAGAAAGAGTGCTAGATGACAGTATCGACCTACTCGAAAGTGGTGGTCGATTAGCTGTAATCAGCTTCCACTCTTTAGAAGACAGAATGGTAAAGCGTTTTATTCGTCGACAAGAACAAGGCAAGCAACTCCCTAAGGGTTTGCCAATTACCGATGACATGCTTGACCGCAAGATGAAAAAACTAGGTAAGGCAATCAAGCCTGGTAAAGATGAAGTGAACACTAACGCAAGGGCGCGTAGTGCAGTGTTGCGCGTAGCAGAGCGCCTTTAATGTTGAAAGTGATTTTGTGGGGCATGTTGGTGATGTCCGCTTTATTGCAAGTGTTAGTAAGTCATCAACATCGAGCCTTACTGCAGCAATGGCAACAGCAGGATGCCATGAGAGTGCAGTTGCAGCATGAGTATAGCCGCTTGGTGTTAGAGCGAAGCACTTTGTCAGCACACAATCGCTTAGATCAACAAGCACGTAAACGATTACAGATGACTGAACCAACCCAAATACAGGTACTGCGTAAATGAGTGCAAAGCCTAAACAGACAGTAGAATTGCAAGGAATGGTGCGCTGGCGCTTTATGCTAGTGCTCATTGCTTTTGCGATCCTGTTATCTGTGATTGTGGGTCGTTTAGTTTATTTGCACACCATTGATCACCCGTTCTTATACGAACAGGGTGAAAAGCGTACGCTCCGTACAGAAACACAACCTGCAGTTCGAGGCACCATCACTGACCGTTTCGGTAAGCCGCTAGCGGTTAGTACGCCAGTGGTTGATTTGTGGATTAATCCAAAATACTTCCCGCTTGATCGTGTTAATGAAGTTGCCAGCATTATGAATATGCCGGCTGCACCACTTAGAAAGAAAGTAGAGCATGCTGCGAATCAAGGTCGTGCGTTTGTTTATTTAAAGCGTCAGGTAGAACCTGCCGTTGCACAACAATTGCTACAGCAAAGAATTCAGGGCGTATACGGGCAAGACACTTACAGACGTTTTTATCCGGCTGCAGAAGTAACTGCCCAGACTGTGGGGATTGTTAATATTGATGGTCAGGGCCAAGAAGGTCTTGAACTGGCATACGACGAGTATTTAACGGGTGCGCCGGGGTCGCGACAAGTCGTTAAGGACTTATATGGCAATATTATTAAACAGCTGCAAGTTAATGATATTGCTGAACCCGGTGGAGACCTAACCTTAACGCTGGATCTGAGGCTACAGTACCTCGCTTACCGTGAGCTAACCGCAGCTGTTAATCAACACCGTGCTGAATCTGGAAGTGCGGTGTTATTGGATGCCGCCACCGGTGAGGTGTTAGCACTGGTGAGTCAGCCTTCGTATAACCCAAATAATCGTGCTGGTTTAAAAGCCGAAAATATGCGTAACCGCGCCGTTGCCGATCTGATTGAACCGGGCTCAACTATCAAGCCCTTTGTCGTGGCGGCAGCCTTGATGTCGGGTGATTATCAGCCTCATACCAAGGTGGATACATCGCCGGGTTATATGCGCATTAGAAACAAAACCATTCGTGACCACCGTAACTACGGTGTTTTAGACGTTACGGGCATCATCACTAAGTCGAGCAATATTGGTGTGGCCAAACTCGCCCAGCATATGGGTGCGGAAAATTTATGGCAGTTCTACACCAAGGCCGGCATTGGGCAGGCGAATTTATTAGGATTTCCAGGCGAAGCCATTGGGCAGATGCCTTACCCAGAACAACTCGATAATTTGAGCTTAGCGACTGTTTCATACGGTTATGGTTTAGCTATGTCGCCACTTCATTTGGCCAACGCTTATACCAACTTAACGCAACAAGGTTGTCATAAGCCGTTAAAAATTATCGTATCTGACAACGACTCAACATCTTGTGAGCCTGTGATGACTGAAGAAGTCTCGCGTCAGGTGTTAGATATGCTGAAAACCGTTATCTCACCTAAGGGCACGGGTAGACGTGCTCAAGTAGCCGGCTACACCGCTGGTGGTAAAACAGGTACGGCGCACCGAGTAGGCCGCAGTGGTTATCAAGATGATTCTTATACCGCAGTATTCGCTGGTGTTGCGCCTATAGGCAACCCTGATTTAGTGCTGGTGGTTGTTATTGATGACCCTAAAGGTCGTGAATACTACGGTGGTGAGGTTGCTGCACCAATATTTTCCAGAATTATGGAGCAAGCCTTGCGCTTGCGCCAAGTATTGCCCGATGACGGCAGTGTTATTCCAGCGCAACTGGCAGGAGGTTCGCTATGAAGCTCAGTCAGCTTGTTATGAATGATATGTATTTGCCGCTAGAGTGGGATCGAGAATTTGATCACATTAGTACAGACAGTCGTACCATCAAAAAAGGTGATTTGTTTGTCGCATTGCCCGGTGTAAAAGAACACGGTGAAAAATTTATTCATGCCGCGCTAGCTAATGGTGCGGTGGCGGTCTTGGTTGCTGGAGATATGGCGTTTCGCTGTGAAAAGAGCGAACACTACTCAAGCGTTCCGGTGTTTTATGCACCGGAAGTTAGCCAATACTTTGCAAGTTGGGTGCGCAATCGCTACAGCATTCACGGTATGCACTTGTTTGCCGTAACAGGCACTAACGGTAAGAGCTCTGTCACTCAATTTATCGCTCAGTTAGCTGACCTGTGTAATGAGCCTTGTGGTCTGTTTGGTACTTTAGGTAATGGACGTTGGCCAAACCTAAAAGCAACACAAAATACCACCTCCGATTTAATAACACTGGTTAAAGAGTTAAGTGCAATTCATGCGGATGGTGTGAACTTGGCGGCATTAGAAGTGTCTTCGCATGGTCTTGTACAAAAAAGAGTTGAAGGTTTAGCCTTTGATACCGCAGTGATGACCAACTTAAGCCAAGATCATCTGGATTACCACGGCAGTATGGAAGAGTACTATGCGGCCAAAAAACAATTGTTTACCTCTTACCATCTTGAAAATGCACTGATTAATATTGACGACCAATACGGACGAACGCTGGCGACTGATGGCACAGTGAGTGCAAATGTTTACACCTATGGGATGAGTGAAGATGCTCAAATTCGTTGCACGCTATTGGATTATAACCCCCAAGGCATGCACGCCGAATTAAAAACGCCATGGGGTATCGCAGAGCTAACGTTACCATTAATGGGCGAGTTTAATTTGGTTAACGTTGCGGCTGCAATTTCTGTGTTGTCATTACAGGGTATGGAATTCCAGACGTTATGTGAAAAAGCGAAATATCTACGCCCAGTCAGCGGTCGCATGGAAGTTTATGTGAAAGAAAATGCACCAGTGGTAGTGATAGATTTTGCACATACACCCGATGCATTGCGCAATGTACTCAGAGCCTTGCAGCCATGGCAGCGTGAGATTACCACTGTGTTTGGTTGTGGTGGCGATCGAGACCGCACTAAACGCCCACTGATGTGTGATGTGGCTTGTGAGTTAAGTGCTCAGGTTTGGCTAACAGATGACAATCCACGCACAGAAAACCCAGAACAAATATTTAATGACGTACTAAACGGTCGTGCTGGAGTGCATACAGAGCATGATAGAAAGCGTGCTATAAGCCAAGCGTTGCAAGCTGGTGGTGCAAACAGCATTGTGCTCATTGCAGGCAAAGGGCATGAGGCTTACCAAGATATTAATGGTGTAAAACTTCCATACAACGATGGTGAGTTCGTGCAAGAGCTCGGTTATCAGCGTTTAGGAGGTGGCAATGATTAATGTCATGACGCTAGAGCAGTTAGCCGAGTTAGTACAAGGCACGGTGTTTAACCCTGAACCACAGGCAGAAACCTTTAGTTCCGTGAGCAAAGATACTCGTAGCCTACAAAAAGGTGACCTGTACATTGCTCTACGTGGCGACAATTTTGACGGTCATCAGTTTTTAACACAAGCATTAGAAAAACAGGCCGTTGCCGCTTTAGTAGAAAAGATTGACGAGTCTGTATTGCTACCGCAAGTACAGGTTGAAAGCACCTTGTTAGCTCTAGGCCAGTTAGCTGAGCACAACAGAGAGCAGTTTACAGGAACGCTTGTTGCCGTAACCGGTAGCGCAGGTAAAACAACGGTTAAACAATTGATGGCCAGTGTTTTATCGCAAGAATTTAATACCTTAATGACCCAAGGCAACCTCAATAACCATATTGGTGCGCCTTTAACGTTGCTAGAGATTAACAAAGATCATACTGCTGCAGTCATTGAGTTGGGCGCCAGTGCAGAAGGTGAAATCGCGTACACCGCCCAATGGGTTAAACCTCAGGTAGGCATTATTACTAACGCCGCTGCTGCTCACATATCAGGGTTTGGCAGTTTACTAAATATTGTGAAAACCAAAGGTGAATTGCTCGATTTTATCCAGGCAGAGGGCATTGCTGTTCTTAATGCGGATGATGAATTCTTTACTCAGTGGCAATCGAGAGCCTTACAAAACTTTGGTGTTGAGATCATCAGCTTTGGCTTGTCGGAAGCGGCCGATGTTAGAGCGCAAAATATTAAATGTACCTTAGCAGAAAGTCGTTTTGAGCTGGTTTACCAAGATCAAGCCTATGATGTTTTCTTGCCATTACTGGGTGAGCACAACGTCTACAACGCTTTAGCCGTTGCCGCTGTTGCATTTGCACTAGGGTTAAGTGCCGACACAATAGTTGCTGGTCTAGAGTCTGCCGGCAATGTCGCTGGACGTTTGCAGTGGGAAGAAGGCAGCAAAGGACAAAAAATATTAAATGATGCTTATAACGCCAATCCTGCGTCCGTAAAGGCCGCGATTAAGGTGTTAAAAAATGCCGAAAACAATTGGTTGGTTCTTGGTGATATGGCCGAGCTAGGTGTGGATGGCATTAGCGAACATGCAGCCATTGGGCTGTTTGCTAAAGAGCAGGGTATACAAAACTTATTGGCCACTGGGCCGTTAAGCAAAAGAACAACGGACGCATTTGGTGAGGGAGCACACTGGTTTGCAACCAAAGAAGACTTGGTTGGTTTTTTACAAAATAGAACTCAAGCCAATGATGTGATTTTGGTCAAAGGTTCACGTAGTGCAGGAATGGAAGATGTGATTTCTGGCCTACAAACACAGATTAAGGAATTTTAGTCATGTTGTTATGGCTTAGTGATTGGTTAACACAGTTTCATACAGGTTTTGGTGTTATTAACTATTTAACGCTGAGAGCCATTCTTGCCGTAATTACGTCTTTGGGCGTGTCGTTATTGTTAGGTCCGTTAGTGATTCGTAAGTTGCAGCAATATCAGATTGGACAGGCCATTCGCAGTGTTGGACCGCAGTCGCATTTAAGTAAAGCCGGTACGCCGACAATGGGCGGCGTATTAATACTGTTATCCATTGTTTTCAGTGTGTTGCTATGGGGTAACTTAGAAAGCCGTTTTGTATGGGTTGCACTGATTGTCATTGTGGCCTTTGGTGCGATTGGTTGGGTTGATGACTACCGCAAAGTCGTTGAAAAAAACTCACGCGGGTTGCCGGGTCGTTGGAAATACTTTTGGCAGTCTGTGTTAGCACTGATTGTCGGTGCTTATTTGTTTTACAGTGCGCAAAGCCCACAAGAAACGCAGTTTGTTATTCCGTTTGTTAAGAACGTTATGCCGCAGATGGGGCTGTTATTCGTGTTGCTAGCGTACTTCGTCATAGTTGGCACAAGTAACGCGGTTAACTTAACAGACGGGCTCGATGGTTTAGCCATTATGCCGACCGTTATGGTGGCGGCGGCTTTAGGCGTTTGTGCTTATGTAGCCGGTAACGTGAATTTCTCAACCTATTTGAGCGTGCCTTATGTGGCTGGAGCCGGTGAGCTGGTTGTTTATTGTGCTGCTATCGTCGGTGCCGGTATTGGCTTTTTATGGTTCAACACCTATCCGGCTCAAGTCTTTATGGGTGATGTGGGCTCACTAGCTTTAGGTGCCGCCTTAGGTGTAGTGGCGGTAATCGTACGCCAAGAAGTAGTGTTGTTCATTATGGGCGGTGTGTTTGTTGCAGAAACACTCTCGGTCATTTTGCAGGTGGCTTCGTTTAAAACCACGGGCAAAAGAATATTCAGAATGGCGCCATTGCACCATCACTTTGAATTGAAAGGTTGGCCAGAGCCACGTGTGATTGTCCGCTTTTGGATTATCACTCTGATTCTGGTGCTTATTGGGTTAGCAACGCTAAAAATTCGTTAGGAATAAAGTATGCAAGCGTTCGAAGGTAAAAAATACATGATTGTTGGCGCAGGACTTACGGGCTTATCTGCAGCTCGTTGGTGCGTGCGTAACGGTTATGCATTTGACCTTTGCGATACACGTGAGCGCTTAGCCAATGAAGACGCTATTAAACAAGAGTTTACTGATGCACAACTGTTCTTAGGTCCATTAAATACTAAGCAGCTTGTACAGTACGAGCAGTTGATTGTGAGCCCAGGGGTGGCGCTATCGACCCCTGCCATTGCAGAAGCTATACAACAGGGCGTGCAGGTGACGGGTGATATCCAGTTATTTGCTGACCACTGCACTAAGCCCATAGTAGCCATTACCGGTTCTAACGGAAAAACCACGGTAACTACCTTGGTGGGTGAAATGTTAAGTTCTGCAGGTAAGAAAGTCGCAGTGGGTGGCAACATAGGCACGCCCGCCTTAGATCTAGGTGATGCCGATATTTATGTGTTAGAGCTGTCGAGCTTCCAGTTAGAGACCACACCTAATTTAAATGCTGAAGTGGCGGTCATCTTAAACATTAGTGCCGACCACATGGATAGATACCCAAGCTTAGAAGCTTATATTCAGGCGAAGCAGAATGTATTTAATGGCAGTAAAAAGGCCATAGAGAATGGTCATGATAAGGCTACTCAAGCGCACACAAATAATGCCGTAAGCGCTTTTGTTTCAAACCAGCCTGCGCTGAATGAATTTGGTGTCATGCAACACAATGGTAAGTCATGGTTGGCGCATGGAAAGCAACCATTGATAGCCATTGAAGAAATGAAGATTAAAGGGGTGCATAACACGCTTAATGCAGTAGCGGCGTTAGCCATAGTGGATGCATTAAATATAGATATCAGCAGCACTTTTGGCACCTTAAAAGAATTTGCCGGATTGCCACATCGTTGTCAGTGGTTAGGCAGTAAAGACGGTATAGCGTTTTATAACGATTCAAAAGGCACTAACGTCGGCGCAACTTTAGCAGCAGTGGAAGGCATAGGTGCCGAAATAGACGGAAAAATCTGGTTGTTATTAGGTGGCGTAGGTAAAGGCCAAGATTTCTCTTCCTTGCAAGCAGCCTGTGCTCAGTATGTTGCTGAAGCGCATGTGTTTGGTGAGGCCCGTAAAGAAATTATTGCCGGCGTAGGCTCAGGTTGCCGTAGTGTTGAGCATACAACCTTAGACAGTGCCTTAGCCGCTAGTTTAAGTAAGGCTCAAGACGGAGATGTGGTGTTGTTTTCACCGGCTTGCGCGAGCTTTGATCAATTTAAAAACTATGAGCAACGTGGTGAGTACTTCACTTCTTTAGTGGAGGCTGTTCTATGAAACTAGATAACTTCCGCTGGCAGCATAAAGAAGCATTGTTTGGTCCATGGGCGCTACTGTTGATGTTAGGCCTCGTTATGATGAGCACGGCTTCTACGAGCATTGCTGAGTTTTATACCAGTAATCCTGCGCATTATATCGTTCGTCAGTGTTTTTATGTTGCACTGGGTGTGGCTGCGTTTTATCTAACTACTCTTATCCCCATGAAGCAGTGGCAGCGTTTTGATGTGCTGCTTTTAGCACTATCAATTGTTGGTTTGATTCTGGTGTTTGTTCCAGGCATCGGTCATGAAGCAAATGGCAGTCGTCGCTGGTTGAATTTAGTGGTTATTAAACTTCAAGCCTCGGAAGTGGCGAAGTTTGCAGCGGTGTTTTACATCGCTGGCTATTTAGTGCGCCGTCAAAAAGAAGTAATGCAAACATGGCGTGGGTTTATTAACCCCTTAGTGGTGATGTTCTTTGTACTGATTTTATTGTTTTTCGAACCAGACTTCGGTGCCATCGTCGTATTAATGGGTGCAGTATTGGCGCAGTTGTTTTTAGGTGGCGTTAAAGCCGGTCAGTTCTTCTTACTGATGCTAGGTGCTCTTGTAGTATCTAGCTTAGCGTTGAGTTATGAAAGCTACCGTATGGAGCGCTTACTTGCTTACTTAGACCCATGGGCTCCAGAACATGTGTATGACACTGGTTATCAGCTCACTCAATCATTAATTGCCTTCGGCCGTGGCGAGCTGTTCGGGCTTGGTTTGGGTGAAAGTATTCAAAAACTGTTCTTTTTACCTGAGTCACATACTGACTTTGTCTTTGCTATTTGGGCAGAAGAAACTGGCTTAGTAGGCGCCTGTATAGCATTAGGCTTGTTGGTGTTGCTGGTAGTAAAAATTTGGCAAGTTGTTTGGCGTGCTCAAATGCAAAAGCAAATGTACTCGGCTTATGTGGCAGTCGGGCTAGCATCATTATTCAGCTTACAAACCATTATCAATATTGGTGTGAATACAGGTTTGCTGCCAACCAAAGGTTTAACACTGCCGTTTTATAGCTACGGCGGTAGTAGTTTGTTGATTTGCTGTGTGATGGTGGCCGTCGTGGTACGTATTAGCCACGAGTTAGATCACAACACAGAAGATGCTGCAGAGGAGGTTGCTTATGCTTAACGCAAACTCTGTAGTGTTAATTATGGCAGGAGGAACCGGTGGACATGTTATTCCTGCGTTGTCGGTCGCTAAAGAACTGCAAAAACTAGGTGTCACTATTCATTGGCTAGGTACTCAAAATGGTATCGAAGCCGATTTAGTGCCTGCGGCAGGCATCGAACTGCATTGCCTATCTATTACAGGCCTGCGTGGCAAAGGTGTTAAAGGTTTAATCACGGCGCCCTTTAAGATTGCTAAAGCAGTGGCTCAGGCAAAACAAGTGATTAAACAGGTTAAGCCACAAGTGGTTTTAGGGTTTGGTGGCTACGTTACCGGACCGGGCGGCGTGGCTGCCAAACTTGCGGGGCTACCACTGGTTATTCATGAGCAAAACGCGATTGCCGGACTAACCAATAAGTTGTTGGCGAAAGTGAGTAATACAGTATTGCAGGCGTTTCCTAATACTTTAAAAGGTGCCAAGACAGTAGGGAATCCTGTACGTGATGCGGTAGCCCAGTTAGTCGCACCAGGAACGCGCATTAATACCGACCTTAACGAATTAAAAGTGTTAGTGGTGGGCGGTAGTTTAGGTGCGGTCGCTGTTAACAATGTGGTGTTAGACGCCATGAAAAGTATGGCGCCTGAACAGCGTCCACAACTATGGCACCAAGTGGGAAAAAACAATATTGACGCCATGACTGCGGCTTATGCCGATGCCGGCGTTGACGCTCAAGTGGTGGCCTTTATTGATGATATGGCCGCCGCGTATGCGTGGGCCGATTTAGTCGTGTGTCGTGCGGGGGCATTAACGGTTGCAGAAATTGCAGCGGCAGGTTGTGCAGCGTTGTTTGTACCTTTCCCGTTTGCCGTGGACGATCATCAAACCGCTAACGCCAATTATTTAGTCAAAGAAAACGCTGCTTTACTGATTCAACAAAACGAATTAACAGCGCAAACATTAGCAGAGAAGTGGATGTATTTTTCCGAACATAAACAAGAGTTGTTGCGTATTGCTGAAGCAGCAAGAGCCTTGGCCATTACAACAGCTACAACCGACGTCGTTGAAGAGATAAAGGGAGTTTGTCATGGTTAAAGATAATCACCCAAACAATCAACACCAAGTACCAGAAATGCGTCGTATGAAGCATATACACTTTGTTGGTATTGGTGGCGCCGGTATGTGTGGTATCGCTGAGGTGTTAAAAAACCAAGGCTATTCAATTTCAGGGTCAGACGTACGTGCCAGCGTGGTTACTAAGCGCTTAGAGTCATTAGGCGTTACTGTGTTTGTAGGTCATCAGGCAAGCAATATTGATGGTGCCGATGCGTTAGTGGTTTCTACCGCTATTAACCATGAAAACCCAGAAGTAAGCGCAGCGGTTGAGCAACGTATTCCTATCGTACAGCGTGCAGAAATGCTCGCCGAGCTTATGCGCTTTAGACACGGCATGGCGATTGCTGGTACACATGGTAAAACCACAACCACCAGTATGGTGACCTCCATTTTAGCGGAAGCTGGTTTAGATCCAACTTTCGTGATTGGTGGAAAGCTTAATAGTGCAGGTAGTAATGCACACTTAGGCGCAAGCCGTTACTTAGTGGCAGAAGCCGACGAAAGTGATGCGTCCTTCTTGCATTTGCAGCCTATGGTATCGGTCGTTACAAATATTGATGCCGACCATATGAGCACCTATGGCGGAGATTTCGAAAAGTTAAAGCAAACCTTTATCGACTTCTTACACAACCTTCCGTTTTACGGCTTAGCAGTCATGTGTATCGATGATGAAGTCGTGCGTGAAATATTGCCGAAAGTCGGTCGTCCAACCATTACCTATGGTTTCTCTGAAGGCGCTGATTACCGTGCAATAGACTTGCAACAACAAGGTATGTTTACACACTTTACTGCAGTACGTAATAACGGACGTCCGCCGCTTTCAATCAGTTTAAGAATGCCAGGTAAGCATAACGTATTAAACGCATTGGCAGCCATTGCGGTTTCAGACGATGAAGGCGTAGAAGATGAATACATAGTGGCGGCACTAGAGAAGTTTGCCGGCGTCGGTCGTCGTTTTACTGTGCTAGGTGAATACGAGCTGGGGGAGGGTAATGTCATGCTGGTGGATGATTATGGTCATCACCCACGTGAGCTCGAGGTTACCATTGAAGCCATTCGCAAAGGTTTCCCTGAGCGACGTTTAGTGATGGCGTTTCAGCCTCACCGTTTTAGTCGCACACGTGATCTGTACGACAACTTTGTACGCGTTCTTTCTACTACCGATATCTTGTTATTAATGGATGTTTACCCCGCCGGTGAAAAACCCATCGCGGGTGCGGACAGTCGTTCTTTATGTGGTTCGATTCGTCAGCGTGGTGATATAGACCCTATCCATATTGCCAAAGATGAGTCTTTAGAAGGGCCATTAAAACGAATTTTACAGCCAGGTGACTTACTGCTGTTACAAGGTGCGGGTGATGTTGGTGGCATCGCACAAGATTTAACTAAAAAACTAGCAGCATGGCTTGCAGAGGTTGAAGTATGAACGTAGCGGCGCTAGGTAAAATAGCCGTATTGATGGGCGGTGACTCAAGCGAACGTACTGTTTCGTTACGAAGCGGTGAAGCTGTATTGCAAGCCCTATTGGCGGCAGGCGCAGATGCGTTTCCAATAGATGTACAAGGCCACGCAGTTAACCAATTGTTAGATGCCGACTTTGATTTAGCCTTTATTGCTATGCATGGTCGTGGTGGTGAAGACGGCACTATTCAAGGTGTGCTGGAGTGGTTAAACAAGCCTTATACCGGCAGTGGTGTGATGGCTTCGGCACTGGCTATGGATAAGTGGCGCACCAAAATGCTATGGAGTGCAGCAGGTTTGCCAACACCTAAAGCTTTTATTTTGGATGGTAGTAGTGATTGGCAGCACATTATTACGTCACTCAATAACAACGCCATTGTTAAGCCAGCCCGTGAAGGCTCAAGCATTGGCATGCGTCGTGTGCATCATTCGACTGAGCTGCAAGAAAGTTATCACTACGCCAGTCAATACGACGCAATGGTATTGGCTGAAGAATGGGTAAGTGGTGCTGAGTTCACCGTAGCCGTCGTGGATGGGCAAGTGCTACCAGCTATACAGTTAAAAACCAGTCATGAGTTTTATGACTACGAAGCGAAATACCAATCGGATGATACCCAGTATTTATTACCTTGTGGTTTATCTGAAGACAAAGAAAGCGAATTAAAAGACTTGGTTCTGCAGGCATTTAACGTGTTGGGCTGCGAAGGCTGGGCACGAATGGATGTGATGCAAGATGCCGATGAAAACTTCTGGTTATTAGAAGCTAACACCATACCGGGAATGACCGACCATAGTTTAGTGCCTATGGCTGCAAAAGCTGCCGGAATGGATATGTCAGCGCTAGTACTAACGTTACTGCAAGAGGCTAAAAACCGTAACCGTGGTTAAGAAGAATAAACCCATCCCTCGTGGCGCCACTCCAATACCGCCACGAAAGGAAAAAAAAGAGTGGAACTTCAGCATGCCGAATATTGCGTGGCGCTGGGTGCTTGCTCCTCTGTTTGTGGGTTTATCGGTCTTTGCCGTGCATTGGGTTTACAAAAGCACGCCAGTAACGGCGCTAGAGTTTAATGGAGCATTGAATGTTTGGAGCGCAGAGCAACTGACTCAACCACTACTCTGGGTAAAAGATGAAAGCTTTTTCTCGGTGGATGTGAATGCAGTGCACCAACAGCTACAAGCATTGCCGTTAATCAAAAACGTGTCGGTACGTAAACAGTGGCCAGGCACTTTAGAAATACGAATCAGTGAAGATCTACCGATCGCACTGTGGAATAACGACAAAGTACTAAGCGCTTCTGGAAAAATTAGTGATCTTCCTGAAGGGCTAAATATTGAAGGCTTAGTACAAATGAGCAGTACTGGTGAGCAAACGGAACAGGTCGTACGTTATTACCGTCGTTTGCAACAAGTTTTGAATGATCAGCAGCTACGAATCGTGGAACTGAAAGTATCAGCTGTCGGCTCAGTTGAAGCGAAAATCAGTAACGGCTGGCAAGTAAAACTAGGTCGCCAATACATCGAAGAACGAGTAGAGCGATTGGATAAAATTTTACGTTATCTGCCACACGAGAAGATAACGATCGTCGATTTAAGATATGGCAAGGGCGCGGCAATACGTTGGCGTGAGCCACAGGAGATAGGTTAATGAGTCAGGCGCAACATAAAAATATGGTTGTAGGGTTAGATATAGGCACCTCTAAGGTGGTTTGTATCGTGGCCGAAGTTTCCCCGAACGGAAAAGTTGAAATTATCGGGATCGGCAGTCACCCAAGCCGTGGAATGAAAAAAGGCGTTGTGGTTGATATTGAATCAACCGTGCACTCCATTAAGCGTGCGGTAGAAGAAGCAGAATTAATGGCTGGCGTTAATATTCACTCGGTTTACGTGGGTATTGCTGGCAGTCACATTCAATCTTTTAACTCGCATGGCATCGTGGCGGTTCGTGACCGTGAAGTAACCGCAACCGATTTAGAACGTGTGTTAGATGCTGCGCGTGCCGTGCCTGTGGCGCAAGACCAACGCATCTTACACGTATTGCCACAAGAGTATTTAGTCGACGGCCAAGAAGGTATTAAAGAGCCAATTGGTATGTCAGGTGTACGTTTAGAAGCCAAAGTACACTTAGTGACAGGGGCGGTAAACGCGATTCACAACATCGAGCGCTGCCTAAAACGCTGCGATCTACACGTTGATGGATTGATTTTAGAGCAGTTAGCCTCAAGTTATGCGGTGTTAACCGATGATGAGCGCGAACTAGGGGTCTGTATTGTTGATATAGGCGGTGGTACCACCGATATTGCTGTGTTCTCACGTGGGTCTATTTGCCACACCGCGGTGATTGCTATTGCCGGTGATCAGGTGACCAACGATATCGCCATGACTTTCAGAACACCGACCCAGCATGCTGAACAAATTAAAATTAAGTACGCCTGTGCGTTAAAGCAGCTAGTGAAAGCTGATGAAACAATCAAGGTGCCAAGTATTGGTGACCGACCTCCACGTGATTTATTACGCCAGAACTTGGCGGGCATAGTGGAGCCAAGATACGACGAATTATTCATGTTGATTCAAGACGAATTACGCCGCAGCGGTTACGCAGACTTACTATCTGCAGGTGTAGTACTTACTGGTGGAACTTCAAAAATGGAGGGCGCAATTGAACTCGCAGAAGAGATTTTCCATATGCCAGTTAGGCTGGCCAAGCCACAAGGCATAACTGGATTTTCAGAAATTAGCTCTAACCCAATTTACGCGACTGCGGTTGGACTCCTTTTACACGCTGCCAGAGAGCAGAAGTTTAGTGAGTCGCAACCACAAGATGAAGAGAAAAAGAGCTTCTTCTTGGCAGTTAAAGATTGGGTTAAAAACAACTTTTAAAATTAAATAAAAACGTAAGCAGGGGAAACGCTATGTTAGACAATAAAGATGGTGACATGTTTGAATTAGCAGAAGACTTACAGCAAGCAGCTTTAATTAAAGTTGTCGGCGTAGGTGGTGGCGGCGGTAACGCTGTTAAATACATGATTGATAACGACATTCAAGGTGTTGATTTCATCTGTGCTAATACTGACGTACAAGCACTAAGAAATATTTCAGCACGCACAATCATTCAGTTAGGTCATGATCTAACTAAAGGTTTAGGTGCTGGTGCAAACCCTGAAGTTGGTCGTCAAGCGGCGCTTGCAGATCGTGAGCGAATTGCAGAAAGCTTAAAAGGCGCAGACCTTATCTTTATTACCGCTGGTATGGGTGGTGGTACAGGTACGGGTGCCGCTCCTGTGATTGCTGAAGTAGCAAAAGAGCTTGGCATTCTAACGGTAGCTGTAGTGACTAAACCGTTTGCCTTTGAAGGCGGTCGTCGTTCAAAAGCTGCCGATTTAGGTCTGAAGTATCTATCTGAATCAGTAGACTCTTTAATCACTATTCCAAACGAAAAGCTATTACCCGTATTGGGTGATGACATTAGCTTGGTTGATGCATTCGCTGAAGTAAACAAAGTATTACAAGGCGCAGTACAAGGCATTGCCGATCTAATTATTCGTCCTGGTCTAATCAACGTTGACTTCGCTGACGTACGTACTGTTATGTCGGAAATGGGTCAAGCGATGATGGGTAGTGGTGTGGGCATTGGTTCTAACCGTGCTATTGAAGCTGCTGAAATGGCAATTCGTAGCCCGCTACTAGAAGATATCGACCTACATGGCGCACGTGGCGTACTAATTAACATTACCGCTGGCGTAAGCATTGGCTTGAAAGAGTACAACGCTGTTGGTGAGCATGTTAGTAAATATGCAGACTCAGACGCAGTGATTGTTACTGGTACAGTAATTGATCCTGATATGTCGACCGACGAGCTACGCGTAACTGTAGTAGCAACTGGCTTAAACGCTGAAAATAAAGCGGAACAAAAGCCAACAAAAGTTGTCGATAACACAGAGAAGTCTGAAACCGACGAAGGCGCTGATTATCAAGGTCATAGCCGTGGCGAAAGCATGCGTTCACAACAAGGGAATGCGGCTTATAAAACAGACCGAGCGACTGCACCAAATACGGACTACTTAGATATTCCGGCATACTTGCGTCGCCAAGCAGATTAGGGGATGCGCCCTGCGCATTCTCTAATTATTGTAATAATGCAATAATTCTGTATAATTGTATGAATTTTGCTCAGATTGACAAAACAGGTTGTCTACATGATTGCACAGCGCACACTTAAAAATGAAATTAGAGCAACAGGGGTTGGTCTACACTCAGGCGAGAAGGTTTATTTAACATTAAAACCTGCTGCACCTAATACTGGTATTATCTTTCGTCGTACAGACTTAGACCCAGTAGTTGATATTCATGCACACGCATTGAATGTGGGTGAGACCACTCTTTCTACTACTCTAGTGAATGGTAATGCGCGTGTCGACACCGTAGAGCACTTGCTGTCTGCTATGGCAGGGCTTGGTATTGATAACGCTATCGTTGAGCTTAGCGCTCAAGAAGTGCCTATCATGGACGGTAGTTCAGGACCTTTTGTGTTCTTAGTGCAGTCGGCCGGTATTGTTGAACAAGATGCACCAAAACGTTTTATACGTATTAAGCGCAAAGTAGAGGTTAGAGATGGCGACAAAGTAGCTACTTTCTTACCTTACAATGGCTTTAAAGTTTCCTTTGAGATTGATTTTGATCACCCTGTTTTAAAACAAAGTGTTCAAAAAACAAGCTTAGACTTCTCTTCAACTTCTTATGTTAAAGAAGTAAGTCGTGCTCGTACTTTTGGTTTTACCAAAGACCTAGAATACATGCGCTCTAAAAACTTAGCGCTAGGCGGTAGTGTTAAAAACGCTATTGTTGTAGACGATTTTCGTGTGTTAAACGAAGATGGTCTACGTTATGACGACGAGTTCGTTAAACATAAAGTATTGGATGCTGTCGGTGACTTATACCTATTAGGTTACAGCCTAATTGGTGAATTTGTTGGATATAAGTCAGGCCACGGACTAAACAACTGCTTGTTGCGTGAGTTACTGCAACAGGAAGAAGCTTGGGAATTTGTAGAGTTTACGGAAGAAGACTCACCTATTACATACATGCGCCCAGCAGCAGCTGTTTAAGCTAATACTAAAAAGTATTTGAGTATTCCAAAACAAAGGCCATACAATGTTATGGTCTTTGTTTTTGTGAAATGCGATTAATATAAAACACAATCGGTTGATCGCTATCACTGGATATCGAAAGCATGAATATAATTGTAGTTAGCCAAAAATACGGAGAATCAAAAACATATACGTTAAGCAGGTCGATGCGTATATTATTTTTTGGTTTCTTATTTGCGTTACCCTTTTCTATGGGGGTGGCAGGTTATTGGCTAGCACAACATTTAGAAGACGAAGGCATTTTAGATTTAAATGCTGCTAAGGCGTGGGAAGATGACCTTTCTCAACAGCGCCAAGAACTTCAAAAAATCCGCAAACAAACCGATCAAGAACTTGATGCCTTAACCCTAAAGTTGGGTGAATTACAGGCGAAATTATTGCGTCTTGATGCCTTGGGCGAGCGTATTGTAGACGTCGCCAAGCTCCCTACCGATGAATTTGATTTTAGCATGGCACCTGCCGTTGGCGGCCCTGCTGGTGCACTTGGTGAGTCTTACCAAGTTACCGAAATTAACCAAGTATTAGATGGCCTTGCTGAGCGTATTGATAGCCGCGAACAGCAACTAGAAGTACTAGGCAATCTAATGTCTGCCAATAAAATCAGTGCCGATACCTTTGTTGCCGGTCGTCCTATTGATAAAGGCTGGATGTCTTCACGTTATGGTCAGCGTACCGACCCATTTACCGGCCGTTTAGCTTGGCATGGCGGCGTCGACTTTGCTGGCAAAACAGGTACAGAAATTAAAGCCGTTGCGGCGGGAGTGGTTACTTGGTCAGATAACCGTTATGGATACGGAAAACTAGTCGAAATCAATCACGGCAATGGTTATAAGACACGTTACGCTCACTGTGACTCATTAGAAGTTAAAGTGGGTGATATCGTTCGCAAAGGCGATGTCGTCGCTTTGATGGGCAGCACAGGTCGTTCGACCGGCCCTCACGTACACTTCGAAATCTATAAGAATGGACGCACCGTAGATCCGGCCGCCTATATTCATAGAACACCTCGATAAAATCTCCTCTCAATCTCTTGTCATTGTTTCAGGTTATAAGTAGCCTTAGCTACCTTAAAGCCTAGTTTTTTATATTGCTCTTTTGGATAAAGATAATCCCATGATTGGTAACCTAATTCGTAACGTTATTGGAAGTAAAAACTCTCGTGAACTGAAACGCATGAGTAAAATAGTTGATAAAATCAACGCGCTTGAGCCACAAATACAAGCATTATCAGACACAGAACTACAAGCGAAGACAGCTGAGTTTAAAGAGCGAATTGAGAAAGGCGAAAGTTTAGACAAAATATTGCCAGAAGCCTTTGCCGTATGTCGTGAGGCCAGTGTTCGTATTATGAACATGCGCCATTTTGACGTGCAAATGATTGGTGGTATTACCTTGCATGAAGGCCGTATTGCAGAGATGCGTACAGGTGAAGGTAAAACCCTAGTAGGAACATTACCTACCTATCTTAATGCATTAACCGGTAACAGTGTTCATGTGGTCACTGTTAACGACTACTTAGCCCGTCGTGACGCCGAGTGGATGCAGCCGCTGTATGAATTCTTAGGTTTAAGTATCGGTGTGGTTGTGCCAGGTCAAACCACCGAAGAAAAACGCGCACAATATGCCAGCGATATTGTTTACGGTACCAACAACGAGTTTGGCTTTGACTACCTTCGCGACAACATGGCGTTTGCTCTAGAAGATAAAGTTCAGCGTGATCTTAGCTTTGCCATTGTCGACGAAGTTGACTCAATCTTAATTGACGAAGCTCGTACTCCGCTGATTATTTCGGGGCCTGCAGAAGACAGTTCAGAAACCTATCGTGCCATTAACGAGTTAGTTCCTCGCCTAGAAAAAGGTGAGGTGAACGAAGAAAATCCTGAATTAAGTACCGGTCATTTTGTTATCGATGAAAAGAGTAAAAGTGTCGAGCTAACAGAAGAAGGTCATGAATTTGTTGAAGGTTTATTGATTGAAGCAGGGTTGCTACAAGAAGGTGACAGCCTTTACGGTTCCAGTAACCTAGCTTTAATGCATCACGTGTTATCTGCTTTGAAAGCGCACGCCGTATTCCAAAAGAACGTGGACTATATAGTGCAGGGCGGACAGGTTGTTATTGTCGATGAACACACCGGTCGTACTATGCCAGGGCGTCGCTGGAGCGAAGGTTTACACCAAGCTGTGGAAGCGAAAGAAGGCTTAGAGATTCAAGCAGAAAGTCAGACACTGGCATCCACCACTTTCCAGAACTATTTCCGTCTGTATGAAAAACTAGCTGGCATGACCGGTACTGCAGATACCGAAGCCTATGAATTTCAGCAGATTTACGGTTTAGACGTTGTTGTTATTCCAACCAACCGTCCCGTAAAACGAATTGACCACAATGACGTAGTGTATGCCACGCAAAAAGAAAAATACGATGCGGTGATTGAAGAAACTCGCGAAGTTACTGCACAAGGTCGTCCGGTGTTAATTGGTACAGCCTCTATTGAAGCGTCTGAATACGTTTCCCAATTGCTGACTAAAGCGAAAATTGCACATAACGTACTGAACGCAAAAGAAAACGATCGTGAAGCCGATATCATTGCAGAAGCTGGTCGTCCGGGTACCGTCACTATTGCAACTAACATGGCCGGTCGTGGTACTGACATTGTATTAGGTGGTAAGTGGGAGTCTGAGTTAGAAGCCCTAGACAACCCGACAGAAGAGCAAGTGGCGGCAGCTAAAGCCGAGTGGCAAAAGCGCCATGACGGTGTGTTAGAAGCCGGCGGTTTACACATTATTGGTACCGAGCGCCATGAATCTCGTCGTATTGATAACCAGCTGCGTGGTCGTGCCGGTCGTCAAGGGGACCCAGGTTCTACTCGTTTCTTCTTATCCTTAGAAGATAACCTAATGCGTATCTTTATGTCGGATCGTATGCGTAACATGATGCGTGCATTAGGTATGAAAGACGGTGAATCCATCGAGCATAAGATGGTGTCTAATGCGGTTGAAAAAGCACAGCGCAAAGTGGAAGGCCGTAACTTTGATATTCGTAAATCCTTACTGGAATACGATGATGTCGCTAATGACCAACGTCGCGTTATCTATACTCAGCGTAACGACATTATGGCGATGGAAAGCATTGGTGAAATTGTCTCTAGTATCCGTAAGGACGTAGTACAAGACGTACTTCATCAATACATTCCACCTAGCAGTGTAGAAGAGCAGTGGGATATTCCAGGTCTTGAAGCTAAACTTCAGGAAGAGTTTGATATTCAGCTACCTATTGCACAGTGGTTAGCAGGCGATGGCGTTGAGAAAGTCTACGAAGAAGATTTGCTTGATAAAATAACAGCTGCTGTACAAGAAGTGTACGATACTAAAGCTGAGTTAGCTGGTGAAGAAGTCATTCGTCAGTTTGAAAAACAAATTATGCTGCAAGTGTTAGATAATCTTTGGAAAGAGCACTTAGCAACTATGGATCACCTACGTCAAGGTATTCATTTACGTGGCTATGGTCAGAAGAATCCAAAGCAAGAATATAAGCGTGAATCTTTTATTCTGTTCGAACAACTATTGCAAAGCATTAAGCACGATACCATTCGTATTTTGTCTCATGTAAAAGTACGTAGCGAAGAAGAAATTCAAGCGATGGAAGCAGAGCGTCGTGCCGCAGCAGAAGCGTTAGCAGAGAAAACTCAATATCAACACGGTGATGACGAAGAAGAGCAAGCTGATGAAACAGCGCAACCCTTTGTTCGTGAAGATAAAAAAGTAGGAAGAAATGAACCCTGTCCATGCGGTTCAGGTAAAAAATACAAACATTGTCACGGCAAAATAGCTTAAGGCGAAACTAATAAATGGCAGTCAATTTTCAAGTATTAGAAACATATCATGCGGTAGAGGGTGTGCGTTTGGGGGTAACTCAGGCGCATGTTCGATATAAAGATCGTGACGATATGGTATTAATTGAATTGGCGGAAGGTGCAGAAGTTGCGGGCGTGTTTACGCTTAACGCATTCTGCGCTGCACCAGTACAAATTTGTAAACAGCATCTGCAAAAAGCAACTCCTCGTTATTTGTTAATAAATACTGGGAATGCCAACGCTGGTACAGGAAAAAAAGGCATTGCTAACGCAATTCGTAGTTGTGAATTGGTCGCACAGGCAACAGGTTGCCAGCTTGAAGAAGTCCTACCATTTTCAACCGGTGTGATTGGTGAGCCATTAAAAATGTCTGCCTTTGAGCAAGGCATTCCCGATGGACTAAAAGCGTTGAGTGCTGATAATTGGGCGCGTGCCGCAAAAGGCATTATGACCACAGACACCTTGCCAAAAGGGTATTCAAAGAAGTTTGAACTGGCAGGTAAGTCAGCAGTAATCACCGGTATCTCTAAAGGTGCAGGTATGATTATGCCGAATATGGCAACCATGCTTGGCTTTATTGCTACCGATGCGGCTGTGAGTAAAGAAATTTTACAGCAGTGGTGTAAAGAGCTCGCTGACCGCTCTTTTAACCGTATTACTATTGATGGCGATACATCCACTAACGACTCTTGTATGTTGATTGCCACCGGTAAAGGTGAGTTAAACATTACCGATGCCAATAGTGATGATGCAAAAGCACTCTTTTCAGAACTAAAAGAAGCCTTCCAAAACTTAGCCCATGCCATTGTGCGTGATGGTGAAGGGGCTACAAAGTTTGTCACCATTGAGGTGGCAGGGGCAGCCAGCTCTAAAGAGGCATTAGACGTTGCCTACACGGTTGCACACTCACCCTTGGTAAAGACAGCCATGTTTGCTTCTGATGCTAACTGGGGCCGTATTTTGGCGGCAGTAGGTCGCAGTGGCGTGGTTGATTTTGACTTAGATTTAGTACAAATCTATTTGAACGACGTTCAGATTGTAGAAGATGGCGGTCGTTGTGATAGTTATAACGAAGAAGCCGGTGCGGCGGTGTTTTCGTTAAGTGAATTTACTGTACGTATTGAACTAGGTCGTGGTGACGTCCAAGAACAATTATGGACCTGTGACTTCTCTCACGAATACGTCACTATTAACGCTGATTACCGTTCGTAAGTTATGGCTGTGGTTCGAGTCGCTGTTGCGGTGGTTTTAGTGGGTAATCAAGTGTTACTTGCGAAACGACCGTTAGACAAGAACCAAGGTGGATTGTGGGAGTTTCCTGGTGGAAAAATTGAAGCCGAGGAAACCCCGCAAGCTGCACTTGTACGTGAGCTGCAAGAAGAAGTTGGTGTTGACTTCTCATCCGCCAATATCACTCCCCTTATTACTCTTCCTTTTACTTATCCTGAAGTTGAAGTGCATCTTGAAGTATTTACCTTAGATGCCCACGAAAGCGCTTTAAAACAAGCCTATGGCGCAGAAAATCAAGAAATACGTTGGGTGAGCATTAGCGAACTCGAAAACTACGAATTCCCCAAAGCCAATGTCGCTATTCTAGAAGCTTTAAAAGATCGTGCGGTCAGCAAGTAATGGTTATCTAGCCAACAATAAAAACGGCAATAACACTAAGGCTAAAATAAAGATCACAGACAGTACAGTGAAGAAAAAATGGATCGGCCGTTGAGCAACGCTTTGCCAAAAAGTAGGCAAGTCCTGTGCTAGTGCTTGCATGCGTTGACGACGCTCTTCCTGATACTCATCTAAAATAGCACGTGCCTGTGGGTAATCATTAGAATCTACTAACCAAATAGCCGCTAGCGAGATACGCCAACGCCCAGCATGGGTCTCGTAATATTTAATTCCTGCTTCGTCTAATACCTGACGAACATCTTCAGCTTCATCCTCTTCAACACCACCTAGGCGGAAAAGTAATTTAGCCATAGTAAGAATTCCTAAAGATTAATAAGAAAAAACCGCCAGACCAAAAGGTGGTGGCGGTAAAGTTCGAGAGTGTGCATCTCAAATAAGTTGCTATCTTGATAGTACGTAGGAATGTGCCTTGAATCAAGGAAAAGCAAAACATTATAGGGTAAAGATTGTTTAATTATACTGACTTTGTATAACGAGCAATGGCGACTATAACAAGACTAAGTAGTAGTAGAGGCCAAACGCCGTAGCGCATATAAGGTGTTTGTCCTTGACGCATTTCTGCAATACCGGCCATAGAACCACGTGTGTTTGTCATCATCGTTTTAACAATTTGTCCATGGTGGTTCACTAATGCAGTGATGCCAGTGTTGGTAGAACGTAATAGCCAACGCCTTGTTTCCAGTGAGCGCATTTGCGCCAATGCCATATGTTGCTTAGGGCCTAATGATTCTCCAAACCAAGCATCGTTACTTACAGTAACTAGGAAGTCAGCGTTTTTAGCCATCTCACCCACTTGTTGCGGGTAGGCTATTTCATAACAAATAAAAGGGGCAACTAAGTAGAGTTCTTCGCTATCGGCGGTGGTTTTAGTCACTTTTAATAAAGGCTGGTCATCACGCCCAGGTAAGAAACTCGACATTTCTAAATCAAAGAATGGAATCAATCCGCGAATTTGTTTTTCAAAAGGAACAAACTCACCAAAGGGCACTAAACGTTGTTTGTGGTAGGTGCCTTCTCCATTACCAAAGGCGGTAATGCTGTTGTGAAACTCACCGGCTAACTGGGTACCACGAGGGTGGCGATACGGAATCCCTGTAATAATGGTGCTGTTGTGCGATTTTGCTTCAGCGGCCATGTCTTCCATATAAGGTCGGAACATATCTTGAGTGACGGTAATAGCGGTTTCAGGCCATAAAATTAAGTCACTGTTCCAATGTTTAGTTGTCTGCTTGTAGTATGAAGTCATGGTCGGACTGAACATTTCAGGCAGCCACTTTTTATCTTGCGGCACGTTGCCTTGCACAGCGCTTACACTGATTTTTCCTGTGGGTTCTGTCCATTCAATGGTTTGTAACCATGCGCCAATGGGCCACAGAATAAGAAAGCCGAGTAGGCTATAGCGTTTAGTTTGGTAGGCATACCACATAACAGACGCACTTAGCGCCACAATAAACGAAATACCGTAGCTACCAATAATAGGTGCCCATCCCGACAACCAAGTGTGAATATGAGCGTCGCCAGCAAACAGCCAAGGGAAGCCCGTTAGGAAGCTTGCTCGTGCTAGCTCAGATAAAAACCAGAAGACAGGAATGGTGAGCCAGTTTTGACTATGCCCTAATAATCGGTATTTAAACCAGAACACAGTTGCAGGAATGAGTGCTAACCCTGCTGCAAATAACAGAACCAGAGTGCCGGCAATCATAGGGTGTGTGTTGCCAAACGTACTGATGCTGACATACACCCAAGAGACACCGACTAAAAACTGTCCAAAGCTAAATATCCATACGTTAGTGAATAAATGCTTGGCACTGGTTGCATTGTTAACAGCGAAAACCAGTCCGGCTAAACTGACTAAGCCAATAGGCCAGAAATAGAAAGGGGCCAAGGCAAGTGCGAATAGCCCACCGGTAAATAAATAAAGAACCTGGTTGACGCGGTTAGGTAGCATGGGATTACTGCTCGGTTGGCAGCGGCTGAACTTCTAATAAGTTGAGCTGACGGCTAGTGCTGTTAAGAACTTTGAACTTCCAGTCATCAATAAAAATAATTTCATTGATTTCAGGCATGCGGCCAAAGTAATGCATCACAATACCACCAATAGTGTCGAATTCATCGGCAGAGAACTCTGTCTGAAAGTGCTCGTTGAAATCTTCAACAGGGGTTAAGGCAGGTACTAATGCACGGCCATCATCTAGTGGACGAATTTTTGCATGAACGTCGTCGGCTGGATCGTACTCGTCTTTAATATCACCAACGATTTGTTCAAGAACGTCTTCAATAGTGACTAAGCCGGCGATACCACCGAACTCATCAATCACTATAGCCATATGATTTTGTTTCGCCTTGAACTCGTGCAGTAATACGTTAAGACGTTTGCTTTCAGGCACATAGCTGGTTGGGCGTAAAATATCAGATAAACGAATTTGCTCGCAGTTGCCAGTAAGCAGTAACGGCAGTAAATCTTTTACAAGCAGTAAACCCTGAACTTCATTGTCGTTATCTCCACCCATTACTGGGATACGAGAATGAGCCGCTTTAATAATGCGTGGTAAGCAATCTTGAATGCTTTCTTCAATATTAACAGTGATCATTTGCGAGCGTGGCACCATAATGTCGCCAACCTGCATGTCTGATACCTGTAGCGCACCTTCAATAATATTGAGGGTGTCAGCATCAACAATGCTACGCGCAGCAGCTTCTTGAACTATGTCTTTAATGTCTTCACGACTTTGTGGGTCGTCAGAGAATAAGTCGGAAAATCGTTCTAACCAACTTCGGGGTGGGTTCTGTCGTTCTTCGTTCATGATGCCTCATCATCAAGGTATGGATCGGAAAACCCTAGCGTTGCCATGATTTGGCGTTCAAGGTCTTCCATTATTTCTGCTTCATCGTCCTTTATATGGTCATAACCTAATAAATGCAAGCAGCCGTGCACTACCATATGCGCCCAATGGGCTTCTGGTGTTTTGCTTTGTTGCTGTGCTTCTTGGTGTACCACGGGCGCGCAGATAACTAAGTCCCCTAATAGCTGGATAGGGATGCCAGCTGGGATTTCAAAAGGGAATGACAGTACGTTGGTAGGTTTATCTTTACCGCGGTACTCAAAGTTAAGTTCTTGGCTTTCATCCGACTCTACTAAGCGAATGGTTAGCTCAGGTTCGTCGAACTCTGTTCGATCTAATAGGGCAGCAGTCGCCCATTGCTGAAGTTTGTCTTCGCTAGGCAAATAGTCAGACCAAGCCTCTAGCTCTTCAGCCAGTTGGACATCTAACAGTAGGTTCATAGACTCAGTCTTTGTCTTCTGGGGATTGTTGTTCGAAACGGTCGTAGGCGTCAACAATGCGTTGCACCAACGGATGACGTACGACATCTTTGCTGTCAAAGCGTGTAATACCAATACCAGGCACGCCATCTAGCACGTTCAGGCCATGTTTCAGACCAGAGTAGACACCACGCGGCAAGTCTACTTGTGAGATGTCACCGGTAATGACCGCTTTAGAGCCAAAGCCTATACGAGTTAAGAACATTTTCATCTGTTCTTTCGTTGTGTTTTGCGACTCATCAAGAATGACGAAAGAATGGTTGAGCGTACGCCCACGCATATACGCTAATGGGGCGATTTCAATGGTGTTACGTTCAATTAAACGTGTCACTTTTTCAGCGCCAAACATTTCATAGAGTGCATCGTATAACGGGCGTAAATAAGGGTCGATTTTCTGGGCAAGGTCGCCCGGTAGAAATCCGAGCTTTTCACCGGCTTCAACGGCTGGGCGCACAAGTAAAATACGCTTAACTTCATCGCGCAGTAGGGCTTCAACAGCCGCTGCTACCGCTAAGAAAGTCTTACCCGTACCGGCAGGACCAACCCCGAAATTAATATCGAAGTCGTGAATGTTTTGTAGGTACTGAGATTGATGTGGGCCTCTTGGTTTAACCAACAATAAAGGCGTTTTGATCGCGCCACCATTGGGCTTACTTTTTTTAGCCTTAGGATCTTCAGGACCTTCTTCTTGTAAGAGAAGATGAATGAGTTCAGGAGTGATAACGGTACCGCTGGCGGTTTCTTTGTAAAGGCGCTGAATTATAGTAGCCGCACGTTGCGCTAATTTAACTGAGCCTTCAATCGTAAATTGGTTGCCACGGTTATAAATTTGTAAGCCGTAAGCATCGGCAATTTGTTCAATATGGGTATCGAACTGACCGCACAAATTGGCCAGACGGCTAGCGTTATCGGGTTCCAAAGTGAAACAGGTACTATGGTTGGCTGGTTTCACCTTGGCGGGTGTCGTTGTTGATGTATCCAAAAATGATTTACTCATAATGCGAAAACTGGCATTAGTATGCCAGTTCTGGGTTAATTAAAACACCGCGCAAACTATTCGTGTAGGCATCTTCTATTTTTACTTTGACGAATTTACCAATCAGGCTGTGATCGTCGCAGCGGAAGTTAACTACACGGTTGTTTTCGGTACGACCTTGTAGTTCGCCTAAATCTTTTCTGGAAACGCCAGTAACAAGGATGGTCTCTTCTTTGCCTACCATCTGGCGACTAATAAGTTGCGCATTGTTTGCAATGTGCTGTTGTAAAATGTTCAGGCGTTCTTTTTTAACGTCTTCAGGGGTGTCATCTTCTAATTGTGCTGCTGGTGTACCAGGGCGAGCGCTATAGATGAAGCTGAACGAGGTATCGAAGCCAATTTTCTTGATTAGATCCATGGTTTCTTGGAAGTCTTCTTCCGTTTCACCTGGAAAACCAACAATAAAGTCTGAAGAAAATGAGATGTCTGGGCGTAATGCACGAATACGCTCAAGGATATCAATATAAATATCGACTTCGTGGTTACGTTTCATGGCCGCTAAAATACGGTTAGAGCCACTTTGAACGGGCAAGTGCAAATGGCTAACTAGCTCAGGAACTTCAGCGTAGACGTTGATTAAACGGTCAGTGAACTCGAGTGGGTGCGAAGTTGTAAAACGAATACGATCAATTCCTTCGATTTCTGCTACTAGGGTAATAAGTTCGGCTAAGTCAGCGATGTCGTTGTCTTTTGTAACGCCACGATAAGCGTTAACGTTTTGACCCAATAAGTTAACTTCACGCACGCCTTGGCTAGCAAGGTTACGAATTTCGTCTAGTACGCTTTCTAATGGGCGGCTGACCTCTTCACCGCGCGTATAAGGAACGACACAGAAAGAACAGTACTTAGAGCAGCCTTCCATAATAGATACAAAGGCGCTTGAGTCATCGGTTTTGTGTACCGGTAAATGGTCAAATTTTTCAATTTCAGGGAAGGTAACATCTACTACCTGAATAGCATTTTTTGCTTGGTTGACCATGTTAGGCAAACGGTGAATTGTTTGCGGGCCAAACACCATATCAACGTGCGAAGCGCGTTTAATAATGGCGTCACCTTCTTGTGAAGCTACGCAACCTGCCACACCAATTTTAACGTTAGGATTTTTATCTTTTAGACGCTTCCAACGGCCAAGCTGGTGGAATACTTTCTCTTGTGCTTTTTCGCGGATCGAGCAGGTGTTTAAGATAACCACATCCGCCTCTTCGGCGTTGTCGGTTAATACCATTTGATCACTGTCACCCAAGATGTCTGCCATACGTTGAGAGTCATACTCATTCATTTGGCAACCGTGGGTTTTAATATAGAGTTTTTTCACATTATCAGACATAGCAGAACAAGAAGGTCTAAGGAATTTAGGGCGCACATTATACAGTCACTGCATAGTTAATAGCCAGAGTATGGGCAGGTAACTTACATTTAAAGCAGAGAAATCTTAAATATATGACCTTCTCCTTGTTGCTTAGAGCGTTGGCTGCTATACAAGTAATGAGCATAACGCTTTTTAGAAGAATCTTTTGTTCGCTTAAAATAACTAATATTAGCTACAAGGAGTCTGTCTTATGAGTCGTGACATGCAACCTTTATTCTGGCGTATTAATGAACAAGATCGACACGGCTTAGAAGCTATAAGTTTATTAATGCCGACCGATGAATCCAGTAACGCCGCTTTAGAAATGCCTACCAATATTAAGCTGTATAGTGCAGGGCGACAGGCTTATCCCATGGATTTACGTTGGTCAGAAGAAGATCAAGATTTATTTATGTGTTTGCTTGAACGCGTGGCTGGTCGAGAGTTGGAGGGGGATATTCAGTTAGATCTTTCCGATGACAATATCTGGCATTTAATACAGCTTGTAGCACTGTCAAGATTCAAAACCCCATTGTCGATCGAGCAACTATTAGGCCCCGATATTAACTGTGAGCGCACGGAGGTTTCGGTAGGAGATATGGTCGCTATCAATGCTCTATACGGTTATCCGTTAGCGGTAATAGTTGCCAGTGACTCTATCGATATTACCTGTGTTTTATTGGAAGACTTGGTTCACCAAGCAGAAACAATATTACCGCAATACAGTTTGCTAGTGGTGAACCGAGAGTCTGCCTTGCCTGCTGCTTTTGCTCAAACAGCAACCTGTGAGCAGGCTGTACTACATTAGTTAGCGCGCAGTGCTGTACGGTGACGCTTTTGCTGCAACGTTAGGTCGGCGAGCAGTTGAAAAAAATCAGTACCATGAGGGAGCATTGGCTTTTTATCAGCGGTGCTCTTTTTAGTGGTTTGTTTTTGAGAGATAACTTGCTGTTCCATGAAGACCTCTATTGTAATTAAGTTATGAATGAATGTTCATTCAGTTTTTTGTTTTTAAAAAAAAGTGCTAGGCGCTGATGGCGTCCCAACACATGTCGAGCAAGGTTTGCACCTGGACTTCTTCTGAAAAAAGCTCAGGAAGCATTTGTTGTTTTCTAGCAATGTTAAATAAGCTGCCAAATGTCATCGTGAGCAGCAGCTCATTTTGAATACTTTTAATGCACTTAGATTCTTTCGCATTTTCTAGCAGGCTAATGACTTCTGTATGAATGTCGCTCATTGCTCTTTGTTGCAGTTCTGTGCAAATAAGTGGCGACGCCCATAGTTGATCAAGTAGGCAGATATTGCGTGGTGAAAGATTTAAAAAATCGTAGAAACGCCCCCAAATATGGTCAAACCGCGCTCTTACAGAGGCTTCTTTAGGGTAGTTTTGCAGAGAATATTCCGACATATCTTCACTAACGGATAGATACAGTTGTTCTATTAAGGCTTCCTTTGTTTCAAAGTAGCGATAAATAGTGCCGGCACCACAGCCTGCATGTTTTGCAATGCTTGCCATAGGGCAGTTTTGAATCCCTTGTTCGGCAATCAAATCGGCAGTGGCTTCTAAAATCAGTTCTCTTTTGCTCATAAATCTTACCTGAATGAACGTTCATTCTACACTTAAAATGAAAAAAATCAACGTTGCTTATGATTTATGATTAGGGTCGTTAGGATGAATCATAGGACGACGATTGAAGTGCCCTCTTACCCAGTTAACCGCATCAAATACAGTTTTACGTCGAATAATGGCGCGCTCTAGAGTGTATTTATGGTGGAGCGTACTCGCACCAATAGCAATTAGAATCATCAATAGTCCCTGACCGGGCAGTACGAGCATAAGCAGACCAACAATAAACAGCACAATGGCTAAACTATTACGCAGCAGCCAGACCAGCCAACCAAGTGGAGAGCGGTCAGGTTTGTGTTGTTGGGTCGCAACGAAGTAATCTTCAGGCAGCCGTATTAATATCCAAGGAAGAGCAACGGCAGAGGCGATCGCCATAACAAGACCGCTAATGGTCAATAAGGGCAACCAAGGAAGAAGAGACTGATACAAGGACTCTAAAAGAGCCATTTATGATTTCCTGCATGTAACGATAAATTCAATCTTAATATGCATCTACGTTGTGAATGGATGCAAGTATATTTTAATTCCAAGGGTTGTTTTCTGTCTTTTATCTAACTATCAAACCGCAATAGCGTTATTTGTTTCTGACATCAATGCAGCTCAGCCCTCTTTCAGTTAAACTTATTCCAATTATTATTGGGAGACATGTATGAATACAGAGCGCCCACCTTTTGGTGTTCTATTGGTCAATTTAGGAACACCAGATGCTCCAACCAGTTCAGCCATACGTCGCTACCTTGGTGAGTTTTTATGGGATAAGCGCGTCGTTAATATTCCTCGCCCTATCTGGTGGTTGATATTAAACGGCATTATTTTAAGAACCCGCCCTAAGAAGGTTGCCCAAGCCTATAAAAGTGTTTGGACAGAGCAAGGCTCTCCATTATTAGCGATCAGCAAGCTACAGCAGCAATCTTTATCGATTGCATTGGCACAAGAATTTAATACGGAAATTCCCGTTGCTTTAGGTATGACTTATGGCAACCCGTCGATTCAATCTGCCCTAGCTGAATTAAAACAACAGGTTGAGCGAGTATTAGTTTTACCTCTGTATCCACAGTATTCGTCTTCGACTACCGCAGCGGTATTCGATGCGGTGGCTAAGGTGATGAATAAAGAGTGGAATTTGCCCGAGCTTCGATTTGTTAAACAATATTACGATCAAACGCTATACATTAAAGCGTTAGCGGACTCGGTAAAACGATACCGTGAACAGCATGGCGCAGGGCAAAAACTGTTAATGTCGTTTCATGGTGTGCCACAGCGCTTTGATAAACAAGGAGACCCATATTCACAGCAATGTCGTGCGACCGCCGATGCCTTGGCTCAAGAGTTAGGGTTAAGTAGTGAGCAATATCTGTGTACCTTTCAATCACGCTTTGGTGCAGAAGAGTGGGTTAAACCATATACCGATGAAACCTTGGTTCAGTGGGCGAAAGATGGCGTTAAACGCGTGGATGTTATTAGTCCAGCCTTTGCCGCTGACTGCTTAGAAACATTAGAAGAGTTAGAAATGGAAAACCGTGAGTATTTTATAGAAAACGGCGGTGAAGATTATCACTATATTCCATGTTTAAATGACAACCCAAAGCACATTGCGCTTCTTAGTGCACTGGTAAAGCAGCATAGCTTAGGTTGGCTAGAAAAATAAAAGCGAAAAAGAGAATTATATAATGAACGAACGCGTACTTTGTGAAGTAAAAGATCATATTGCTTATGTCTGGTTAAACCGTCCTGAAAAATTAAACGGGCTAGATATGCCGATGTTTAAGCAGATGGTAAAAACAGCGAAAGAGCTACGTAAGAATCCGAGTGTGCGTGCCGTTGTGTTGGCGGCTAAAGGGAGCTCTTTTTGCGCAGGGTTAGATTTTGGTGCCGTAAGTAAAGAGCCCAGCATGATAGCTAAATTGTTCTTAAAGCTTCCGTGGACTAAGCAAAACTTAGCGCAAGAAATTGCTCATGTATGGCGTGACTTACCCGTTCCCGTTATTTGTGCGATTCACGGTAATTGCTTTGGTGGTGGTATGCAGATAGCGTTAGCTTGTGACTATCGTATTGCTACACCAGATGCCAACTTATCTATCATGGAAATGAAATGGGGGCTTATACCAGACATGAGTGGAATGGTGACTTTGTCGCGTTTAACTCGTGTTGATATCGCTCAAGAACTTATTATGACTGGGCGTCAGTTTCCAGCCACCGAAGGCTTTGAATACGGTCTCATTAGTAAGTTAGCAGATGACCCCGTTGCAGAGGCGGAAAAGCTGGCTCAAGTCGTGGTAACTAAATCTCCTGATGCCGTTGCTGCCAGTAAGTACTTGTTAAAGAAAACTTGGAAAGCAGATACTTGGAAGGCGCTTCGTTGGGAGCGTTGGGTGCAGGGTCGTTTATTGGGTCGAAAAAACCAAAAGATTGCTATGCAAAATGGATTAGCTAAGGGCAAAGAGCCTAAGCCTTTCGCAAATAAAGCCTCTTTTAAATAAGTGATTAGTAAGTTGTCTATAAACAAATAGGGCGCCAATTGGCGCCCTATTTATAGGTTAAAACAATATTTTATAGGTGTGCTTCACCTGACTCTTCAGGTTGAAATAAAATTTCTTTAACGCGCACTTTTAAGGTTTTTCCTTTAGCACTTGGCCACTCAATTTCATCACCGACCGATAAGCCTAAAATAGCGATGCCAACCGGTGCCAAAATAGATACGGTACCTTCTTTCCCAGAGTCTCGTGGGTAGACCAAGGTACGGCTAAACTCACCTTGATCGGGCAGTTCTAAAAAGCGTACGGTTGAGTTCATGGTGACGACAGTATTAGGAACGTCACTCGACTTAACGACTTCTGCACGCTCAAGCTCTTCTTCAAGGCTGGCTTTGTTAGGAAACTGATTGTCAGGCGTGTTATCGATTAAACGCTCTAGTCTCTCTAAATCAATTTCGGTCAAAATAATATTGGGTTTGTTGTTCATATTTACCTCGTAATACAAACAGCCCGCAGGGGTAATCTTGGTAAGAGTGTAAAATAATTACCAAGTCGCTGCGGGCATATATCAGATGTTTTATATCAAGCTACGCTGTTATTTGGAAAAAGGCAATAAGGTTAATTATCGGGCAGGAATCCACCGGTTTGATGAGCCCATAGTTGGGCATAAATGCCGTTTTTACTTAATAGCTCTTGGTGGGTACCTTGTTCGGCAATGCGTCCTTCATCTAGTACTATTAAGCGATCCATGGCAGCAATAGTGGAGAGTCGGTGGGCAATAGCAATGACCGTTTTATTTTCCATTAGTGTGTCAAAGCTTTTCTGAATAGCGGCTTCGGCTTCAGAGTCTAATGCCGAGGTAGCTTCGTCTAAAATCAAAATAGGGGCATCTTTTAAAAGCACACGCGCAATAGCGATTCTTTGACGTTGGCCACCCGATAGCTTAACACCTCGCTCACCAACAAAAGCGTCATACCCAGTATTACCGTATGGATCATGTAAGCCTAAAATGAAGTCATGCGCTTCAGCTTTACGAGTGGCTTCTAACAGCTCTTCTTCAGTAGCATCTGGGCGGCCATATAAAATGTTTTCACGAACCGTGCGATGCAACAGTGAAGTGTCTTGAGTCACCATACCAATTTGGTGACGCAAAGAGTCTTGTGTTAAATCGTTGATGTCTTGCCCATCAATTAAAATACGACCCGAATGAACTTCGTAAAAGCGAAGCAGTAGGTTTACAAGGGTTGATTTTCCAGCGCCAGAACGACCTACTAAGCCAATTTTTTCACCCGGTTTAATATGGATGTTTAAGTCTGAAAATACTTGATGATCTTTGTCTTTTGTTTTGCCTGGATAAATAAAATTAACATGATCGAACTTTATTTCACCCTTGCTACGTGGCAGTACGACAGCATGGCTTGAGTCAGTAATCTTAGGCGCGTTAGACAGTGTGTTGATACCATCGACAACAGTCCCTAAGTTTTCAAACAGGTTGCTCATTTCCCACATAATCCATTGCGCCATACCGTTTACGCGCAGTGACAAGGCAATGGCAATGGCGATAGCGCCCGTACTGACACTATTGTTGATCCATAGCCAAATAGATACTGCAGCAATACTAAAAGCTAAAGAGTAGTTAATGACGTTCATGGTAACGTTTAAGCCCGTTACTAGACGCATTTGTCGATAAACCGTGTCTAAAAATCCATCCATCGACTCGCGTGCGTAATCCGTTTCTTTATCGGTATGAGCAAACAGTTTGACGGTTTGAATGTTGGTGTAGCTATCTACAATACGACCGGTCATGGTTGATCGAGCGTCGGCTTGTTCCGTTGCGATATTTTTTAAGCGCGGAACGAAGTAAATTTGTGTGCCAATGTAAAGCACCAGCCAAACAAGCATGGGTAAAACCAAGCGCCAGTCGGCACTGGCAATCATAATAATCACCGAGCCGAAATAAACTAGAATGTACACCATAACATCCAGTAATTTCATAACGGTTTCACGAACAGCCAAGGCAGTCTGCATTAACTTAGTGGCTAGCCGACCGGCAAACTCATCTTGGAAAAAAGACAAGCTCTGGTTCAGTAAGTAACGATGACCAAGCCAGCGAATGCGCATGGGGTAATTACCCAGTAGGGTTTGATGCACAATCATACTATGCAGCAGGCTAACTAAAGGCATTACTACCAGTAGAGTCAGAGCCATAATGGCTAGGTTTGTGCCTTTTTCTGCTAAAAACGTGTCAGGGTTACTGTCGGCTAACCAGTCGACTAACTGACCCATGTAGCCAAAGAGCATGACTTCTAAGATAGCCATGGCGGCTGTCAGGATCGACATGGCTATCAGAGGCAGTTCTACTTCACGCGTATAGTGGCGACAAAACGCGTACAGCCCTTGTGGAGCCTGCTTCGGATGCTCAGGTGGAAAGGGGTTAACAAAGCTTTCAAAAAAACGCAGCATATAAAATTCTAAGATGGAAGAAAGGGGGTGAGTTGGACAATAAGCCTTATCTCTATAGAATTATAATCTTTATCGTTAAGACAAGGAATTATCACTGTACATTCTTTTAGATAAGTCTATCTTTGCCGAACATTTGTTCAATCCTACCAATTAAGGAGGTAGCTAGCCTAATGGTTGCTAAGCCTAAAGACTATTACGAAAACGAAGCCTTTACACGCTTAAAAAACTTTGCTGATGCACAACAAGAAACACCGTTCCTTGTCGTAGACAGTCAAACCTTTACGCATCAATTAGACGCACTGATTGAAAGCTTTCCTTACGCGAAAACATATTACGCTATTAAAGCGAACCCGATGCCAGAATTATTACGTATTTTGCGCGATCGTGGTTGCAACTTTGATGTGGCATCACGTTATGAGTTAGACAAAGTTTTGGCTGAAGGTGTGTCGGGTGATCGTATTAGTTTTGGTAATACCATTAAAAAGGCTAAAGACGTTCGTTATTTCCATGAGAAAGGCGTAACGCTATTTGCTACCGACTCAGAAGCAGATTTACGTAACATCGCTAAAGAAGCCCCAGGTGCACGCGTGTTTGTTCGTATCCTAACCGAGGGTTCTGATACTGCAGACTGGCCGCTATCCCGTAAGTTTGGTTGCCAATCTGATATGGCCATGGACTTATGTATTTTAGCGCGTGATTTAGGATTAGTGCCTTATGGAATCTCTTTCCATGTGGGCTCGCAGCAACGCGATATTGGTGCATGGGATTCTGTGATTGCAAAAGTTCGCGTAATTTTTGAACGTCTTAAAGAAGAAGATGGCATAGAGTTAAAAATGATTAATATGGGTGGTGGCTTCCCAGCTAACTACATTAACCGTACGAATGATTTACAAACCTATGCAGAAGAAATTACGCGCTTCTTGCATGAAGACTTTGGTGATGAATTACCAGAAATTATTTTAGAACCAGGTCGTTCATTAGTGGCTAACGCTGGCCTATTAGTGAGTGAGGTTGTATTAATCAGCCGTAAAGACCGTGTTGGTCTGCACCGTTGGGTTTACACTGATGTAGGTAAGTTCGGTGGTTTAATTGAAACCATGGACGAGTCTATTAAGTACCCAATCTATGTAGAGCGTGAAGGTGAGGTAGAGTCTGTGATTATTGCGGGCCCTACTTGTGACAGTGCGGATATTTTATACGAGCACTACAAGTATGAGCTGCCATTAAGTTTAGAGTCTGGTGACCGCATGTACTGGTTCTCGACCGGTGCTTACACTACGACCTACAGTGCTATTGAGTTTAATGGTTTCCCACCGTTAAAGTCATTCTGTATCTAAGTGAGCTGTCATTTATGTGATGGTTTAAAAGAGGCGACTTCGGTCGCCTTTTTTATTGCTTAAATAGTAGCAAATGCGGACTTAGCGGTTTTAAGTTCAAAGTCGTCTGCTAAACAGACGCTAACGCCTGTTCGATATCAGCAATTAAGTCTGCTACATCTTCCACGCCAACAGACAGTCTTAACATGCCATCTGTAATCCCTTGCTTTGTTCGTTCTTCGGCACTAATAGCGTGGTGACTAGTGGCTACTGGTTGGCTAACTAAGCTTTCAACGCCACCTAAGCTGGTGGCCAGTAGAAATATTTTTAAGTTATTAGCCACAGTCTCAGCCGCTTGGCGTCCACCTTTAATTTCAATGGTCACCATGCCACCAAATCCGCTCATTTGAGAGCAGGCAAGTTTATAATCAGGGTTGCTAGGTAGGCCGGGATAGAGTACACGTGAAATTTTAGGGTGCTGTTGCATGGCCTGTGCCAGCGCTAATGCATTGTTGTTGTGTTCTTTCATGCGTAAGGGCAGCGTGCGTAAACTACGGGAGAGTAATGCCGCTGTATCAGGAGCAATCATCTGTCCAAGGTTTTTACGCCAAGCTGCAATGGGTTCAATTAAAGCTTGGCTCGCCATAACGGCTCCCGCTGTTAGGTCGCTGTGCCCACCTAGGTACTTACTGGCACTGTGAATGACAATATCGGCGCCTAGGGTTAGAGGTTGTTGGTTGATGGGGGTGGCAAAGGTGTTGTCTACGACCAGTAGCGCCTGATGCTGATGTGCAATATTAGCCAGTGCTTTTAAGTCTAATAGACGCAACGTTGGGTTGGCTGGAGTTTCACAGTACAACACTGTGCCTGGTATTAGGTGGGTACTGAGCTCATCGATTTGTTCGTAGCGTAAGTAAGTTACTTTTACACCTAAGAGTGCCAAGTGGTTATTTAAAAATGCTTGGGTACCACCGTATAAGTCACCTAAACACACAACTCCATTGGTGCCATGAGCAAATATAGTTGAGGATATAGCAGCCATGCCTGCAGTAAAGGCGAGTGCCCGTTCCGCTTGTTCGATTGTCGCTAGCCCCTGTTCTAATTCTAAAATGGTCGGGTTGGCACCCCAGCGGGTATATAAGTAGCCCTCTTTTTTGCCATCAATAACATCGAGCAGTTCTTGGGTATCATCAAATATAAAGTTGGTGGTGTTGTAAATGGGTGTAAAAGGGCTGTTACAGTCTTTATGGGAACGACGGTTATGAATAATACGGGTTGATGTGCCTTTGGGCTGGGTGGTCATGAGTGCTCCGAGCAGGAATTGGCTAAGTAGTTAAAAGGTGTAGCCAGCATAAAAATTAAAATAAAATAGTAAAACTGAAGGCTCAATTCTACAACATTAATCTCTTGAGCGGAGAAAAAGGCCAGAATTATCTGGCCTAAGCGGATAGCGATCAGTGTTGATCGTACATGCTGATGATTTTATCAATAGAAGGCTCTAGCGTTCTGCGCCAAGCAAGTTCGAGTTGTAGGTTAAATTCAGGATCGTGCTTATAAAGCGTTTCCATCAAAGCATCTAACCAAAGTGCATAGTGTGATGGGTGAATATCAAGTTGACCACGGCTATGGCTTTTGCCTAGTGCGCGGATTTTAGAGTCAGACATACCGCGGGCATGCATAATTAGCCACATAATACCGCCACGCAACAAACCATGTTGTGCGCTCATTTCGGTATTAACAAACTTTGCACGGATGTCGGCAGATTTACCCATGAAAATATCGTAGAAGGTTTGATAGAATGGAGGCTGGTTACAGCTACGTCCGTAACTTTGGAATACTAAATCAACGTCGTTCATTTGATAGTGTCTAGGTAAAGGGTTGTGGAAACCGCGCACCATAAGTTTTTAACGGTAACAGTACAATTAGACTTTGGTTGATTTGTGTACAAAAGTTGTTATGAATCGTAAATTCAAGTGTAGGCTTTATAAAGCCTGCCTAAGAAAGGAAAACTCATGAGTCAGTGGTTGTTAGGCAGTGCTTTAATCTTTGCTGTGAGTCTTAGTCAAGCGCTAGAAGTGACTGACTATTTAGGCAACACACTTAAATTAAAACAGCCCGCTGAGCGTATTATTTCCTTAACCCCACATATCACAGAGCTCTTATTTAGTGTTGGTGCCGGCGAAAAAATTGTAGGCACAGTAGAATATTCTGACTACCCCGATGCGGCTAAGAGTATTCCTCAAGTAGGAAACTATGCCGGTTTAAACATTGAAGCAATACTCGCCCTACAACCAGACTTAATTATCTATTGGCCTGAAGGGAATTCAGCAAGAGATACAGCACGCTTGCAGCAACTAAAACTACCACTTTTTGCTTCCGATCCTAATTCATTTACAGAAATAGCCGACGATATTAAACGTTTTGGGGCACTGACGGGCTATCAAGAAAAAAGCACTCAAATCGCTCATCACTTTCTAGAGCGAGTAAACGAGATTAAGTTAGCTAACCAACAAAAAAAGCCCTTACAAGTTTTCTTTCAAGTATGGGATAAGCCCTTACTCACTCAAAACGGTGATACTTTTATATCTCGTTTGATTAGCCTCTGTGGTGGAAAAAACATCTTCTCAGACTTAACGATCAAGTCAGCCCAGGTAAGTGTGGAGGCCGTACTAACTGCAGACCCCGATATTTTTTTGGCAGGAGCTCAGTTAGGGCAGCGGCCAGACTGGTTAGACGAATGGCTGCAATACCCGTATTTAACAGCGGTTAAAACCAACCAGTTGTTGATAGTAGAAGAAGACTTGATTCACCGTCCAACATTGCGATTGCTAGACGCTGCACAACAGGTTTGTACTCTGTTTGATGAAGCTCGTGCTTTATAATGAGCAGCTGTCACCCACCTTAAGCGAGGAAAAGATGAGCAACACCAACAACTGGCATCTGTTTTGTCGTGTGGTTGATAACTTCGGTGATATTGGTGTCTGCTGGCGGCTGGCAAAGCAGCTAGTTCAGCAGCATCAAAAGCAGGTGACACTTTGGGTTGATGATTTACAGAGCTTTAACTCAATCTGCCCTGATGTAAACACTCAACAAGATGCACAAATAGTACAGGGTGTTGCAGTACGACATTGGCAGAATCCATTTACAGGTGCAGAACTGTTAGCACAAGCGGAAGTGGTGATAGAGGCTTTTGCCTGTGACCTGCCTGAGGTTGTATTAAATCGTTTGCAAGCCCAAGCAAAACAACCTGTCTGGCTTAATTTAGAATACTTAAGTGCAGAAGACTGGGTTGAAGGGATGCATGGATTGCCTTCGCCTGTGCATGGAATGACGAAGTATTTTTACTTTCCGGGGTTTACTTGTAATACCGGTGGCTTGCTATGGCAGACAGAACTGCTAGAGCTTCCTAGTATTATGCAAAGTGAACAGCAGCAACAACAATTGCTTAGTGAGCTTGATGTAACAGCCGACTTGGCTGCAAAGGATTGTCTAATCAGTCTGTTTGCCTATGAAAATACAGAAGTGCAAAGCTTGCTGACAGCGCTAAGTCAGGCACAGCAGAACATAACATTGTTAGTGCCACAAGGGCGTGTCAGTGACGACGTCAGTACTTGGTTTGGTAAGAAAATTACTATGGGCAAGGAGAATGTTAAAGGATCCTTAACCATTATCGGACTCCCTTTTATGTCACAACCTCAATACGATAGGGTTTTGGCAGCATGCGATATTAACTTCGTACGTGGTGAAGAATCTTTTGTTCGAGCACAGATGCTTGGTTTGCCCATGATATGGCATATTTATGAGCAAGAAGACGAGGCGCATCTGGTGAAGCTAAACGCGTTTTTAAATCGATATTTAGAAGACGCACCTACAAATCTTAAAGAAGAGCTGCAACAAGCATTTTTAGGTTGGAATATTCCCAATACCCATTCTGTTGATTGGTTGCACTTATTAAATTGCTTGCCACAATGGCGATTGCATGCAAAAAAATGGCAACAACAGCAAAAAAGCCACGGCGACTTAACCACAAATCTGGTCAAGTACGTTGAAAATACACTATAATGCAGCGCATTTTATTCTTATTACGTCGGAACTAAATTTATGAAAACAGCACAAGAATTTCGCTCAGGTCAGGTAATGGACATTAACGGCGAGCCATGGGTAGTGCTAAAAGCCGAGTTCAATAAATCTGGTCGTAACGCTTCAGTAATGAAAATGAAGCTAAAGAACTTGCTATCAAACGCTACGCAAGAAACAGTATTTAAAGCAGACGACAAGTTTGAGCCAATTATTTTAGAACGTAAGCCAGTAACTTATTCTTACTTCGCCGATCCTTTGTATGTATTTATGGATGAAGACTACAACCCAGTTGAAGTTGAAAAAGAAAACCTAGGCGATGCCCTAAACTACATTTCTGACGGCATGGAAGAAGTGTGTGAGGCAACGTTTTATGAAGGCAAAGCTATTAGCATTGAAATGCCTATCGTTATTACACGTACTATTGCATATACAGAACCTGCAGTACGTGGTGATACCTCAGGTAAAGTAATGAAAGTTGCACGCCTAGAAAACGGCTATGAGTTATCAGTTGCTTCATTTGTTGAAATCGGTGAAGCCATTGAAATTGATACTCGTACAGGCGAGTTCAAAGGTCGC
>Ga0209075_1000191_pt1 | contig 56605 bp, 51 predicted proteins | sample Stecom2011_FD_187523 | JGI IMG/M metagenome (GOLD analysis project Ga0209075, IMG submission 187523) | Agricultural soil microbial communities from Utah to study Nitrogen management - Steer compost 2011 (SPAdes) (version 2) | ecosystem: Environmental > Terrestrial > Soil > Agricultural land...
GCTTCCATAAAATCAAGGTCTTTGGCTGCTTTTTTCATTTGACGTTCAGCGTTTTTCAAACTTTTCTCTAACTCCGAAGTGCTCATGTATTGCTCAACTGGATCTGCAGCAATTGTACGGTTGTCTTCTTCTTCCGTTCGGTAATGGAATGCGTTTTCGTTGGTTTTGTTCAATGCTGTTGGAACGATTCCATGCTCCTCGTTGTAGGCGATTTGAATTGCTCTTCTTCTATAGGTTTCGTCAATCGTGCGCTCCATGGATTTGGTCATTTTATCGGCATACATAATCACCATTCCATTCACATTTCGAGCTGCTCGACCAACCGTTTGTACCAGTGAACGCTCATTTCTCAAGAATCCTTCTTTGTCTGCATCCAAAATAGCGACTAGACTCACTTCTGGTAAATCCAAACCTTCACGAAGTAAATTTACGCCTATTAAAACATCAAAGTCTCCCTGTCGTAATTGTTGGAGAATCTCAACACGCTCCAAAGTATCAACTTCACTGTGAATATAGCGACATAAAATCCCCATACGGTCAAGGTACTTTTGTAATTCCTCTGCCATTCGCTTGGTGAGTGTCGTAACTAGTGTTCTTTCTTTTAATTCTATTCGTTTCTGAATCTCTTCGATTAAATCGTCAATCTGATTTAAACTTGGACGAACATCAATTTCAGGATCCAATAATCCCGTAGGACGAATGACTTGCTCTACAACAACACCATCCGATTTTTCAATCTCAAAGTCAGCTGGAGTTGCACTCACATATATCGTTTGATTCACAATCGATTCGAATTCTTCAAATTTCAAAGGTCGATTGTCCATCGCAGCTTGTAAACGGAATCCATATTCAACCAAATTGATCTTTCTCGCTCTATCTCCACCGTACATGGCTCTAATTTGTGGTAAAGTCACGTGACTTTCATCCACCACCATTAAGAAATCGTCAGGAAAATAATCCAACAAACAGAAAGGTCGAGAACCAGGGAGACGCTTATCGAAATAGCGAGAGTAATTTTCAATGCCTTGACAATAACCTAATTCTCGAATCATTTCAAGGTCATATTCCGTCCGTTCGAGTAAGCGTTTTGCTTCTACGTGTTTACCTTCTTCTTTAAATTTCTCCACTTGCAGCACCATGTCATCTTGAATGGACTCAATGGCTGCTTTTGTGGTTTCTGGAGAACTTACAAAGATATTCGCAGGATAAATATTGATGGAGGTCAACTCACTTAACTTGTCGTTATTCTCAGGATCAATGGTGTAAATCCCTTCAATTTCATCACCCCAAAATTCAATACGCAGTGCGTAATCAGCATAGGCAAGGTAAATATCAACAGTATCACCGGTCACCCGAAAAGTTCCTCTTTTAAATTCATCTCCAGCACGAGAGTATAAGTTCTCAACCAACTTAAATAAGAATTTATTTCTGAGAATTTCGTCTCCCACACTTACCGGAATAATGCTCTTTTCAAATTCATTTGGATTTCCGATACCATAAATACACGAAACAGAGGATACTACAATCACATCTCTTCGTCCTGAAAGTAGGGCAGAAGTAGCAGAAAGTCGTAGCTTTTCAATTTCATCATTAATTGCTAAATCTTTTTCAATAAATGTGTCTGTTATGGGTAAATAAGCTTCTGGTTGATAATAATCGTAATAAGACACGAAATATTCCACCGCATTTTCAGGGAAAAACTGTTTGAATTCATTGTAGAGTTGCGCAGCCAGGGTTTTGTTGTGGGAAAGTACCAAGGTAGGACGATTCACATTTTTGATGACATTGGCCACTGTGAAGGTCTTACCACTTCCAGTTACACCTAATAAGGTTTGATGTTGGGTATCGTTTTCAACTCCAGCTGTTAATTCTTTAATGGCTTGAGGTTGATCACCCATGGGCTCAAAAGGGGAAACGAGTTTAAATTCCATGTTACAAAGTTAACTATTTTGTAGTTCTTAGAGGGATAGTTCAAGCGCTTTAAAATGAGTGTTTTTATTTTGATAGCGTATGAGGTGATTTCTCGGTACTGCGCTTTGCCGAAATGAAATGGTGAAGGATCAGAAGTTCAGAAAAATACAAAAGTGTAAATGACCGTCTTTATTAACCCCGAATAGCGTTAAATCCATGAATTCTTGTGTGTCTCGGTTGGCTTCTAAAAATCTCAACATCTATTGGTCAACTATTTTGATTATCATTAATATATTTCTCATGTGAACCTATGGTGCTTTTAGTTTATAGAGCTCCAGTTTTTGAATAGCTAACTTTCTATTGTAAAGTATTTGTCTTGAAATCGATCACTTATAAGGAGAATGTTTTGTGGTTGAATAAGTACCGTAAAAACATTCAAAAATTGGCTTTTTCACAATATTCCTCAATAATTTCGTTAATCTTCTTTAAAAATTGCTTTCAAGCCATAAAAATTATACTTTTGCACGGATGAAAATTATTACACAAATACTATCCATATCCTTTCTGCTGCTAATGATCACTTCATGTAGCGATTTCCAGAAGGTGGTGAAAGGGGATGATTACGAAGAGAAGTTCTTACAGGCCAATCGCTTTTATGACAATGGGAGTTATACAAAAGCCTTGACTTTGTATGAACAGATTTACCAACGTTTTCCGAATACTGATAAAGGACAAGTATCGTATTACAGAATAGCCAAATCTTATTTCGCAGAAAAAGACTATTACATGGCGGGATATTATTTTAATCAGTTTGCAATACGCTATCCAACAAGTGAAAATGCAGAAGAAGCATTGTTCATGACGGCCATCTGTTCTGTGAAAAATAGTCCAAATGCATCTCTAGATCAAGAGGAAACAGAATTGGCATTGAATGATTTACAGATGTTTGTACAGCGTTATCCTCAAAGTGAGTTAATCGATTCCTGTAACAGAACAATGGACAGGTTACGTTATAAGTTGGAAAAGAAAAGATTCGAAGCGGTTCAATTGTATGATAAAATGGAGCAAAACAGAGCGGCTGTAGCTTCGTCGAAGTCTTTTTTAGATGAATATCCACGTTCTGTGTTTTTAGAAGAAGCAGCTTTGATTCAGTTTCAGAATGCTTACAGCTTGGCCATGAAAAGTGTGTTGAGCAAAAAGAAAGAGCGTATCGAAAACGCAATGGAATTATACGCTAAATACAGTTATCTTTTTGAAGACGAAAGTTACGCCAATAGAACAAGAAGGTATAATGATAACCTAGCCAATGAGCTGATTTTTGTTGCGGAACAATATGAATATAACGATATCGCAGAAGCATATGCTTTATCAAACTCATCTTCAGAACAGAAAAAAGTTTATTATCTCGAGGAAACAATCAAAAGATTTGATAACTTTGCCAAAAAGTATCCAAATTCGACTTTGCTTGAGAAAGCAAGGGTTTTTCACAGAAAAGCAGAAAAGGAATTAACCAATAGTTAATAATAATATATAAATATGAGCTTTAAAAATAGTAGAGCAGAGCGCACAACAATTACACGTGATACTGTTGATTTAGAAAAAGGAACAGGAAATATTTACGAATCTATTGTTATTCTTTCAAAAAGAGCGAATCAAATTAATGTTGATTTGAAAGAAGAATTAACACAAAAGTTACAAGAATTTGCATCTACTACAGATAATCTTGAAGAGATTTTTGAAAATAGAGAGCAAATAGAAATTTCACGTTTTTATGAGCGTTTGCCTAAGCCAACTGCTATGGCAATAGATGAATACGAAAGAGACCAAATTTACCTTCGTCAAATCGAAGAGTAGTAGACTGGTGATGTTAAAAGGAAAACGCATTGTTATCGGTATTACTGGTGGAATTGCAGCATATAAAATTGCTTTCCTTATAAGAATTTTGAAAAGTAAAGGGGCAGAAGTTAAATGTATTTTAACTCCTGCCTCTTCTGATTTTATTACGCCGCTGACCGTCTCTACTTTGTCCCAAAATCCAGCCTACATTAACTTTTGGAATAAAGAAAATGGTGCTTGGACAAATCATGTTGAATTAGGAGCTTGGGGAGACTTGATGCTTATCGCTCCATTGACGGCTAATACTTTGGCTAAAATAGCGAATGGGTTTTGTGATAATTTATTGACCGCTACCTATCTTTCTGCAAAGTGTCCTGTTATGGTTGCTCCTGCAATGGATTTGGATATGTACGACCATTTCACAACCCATGAAAATCTAAAAGCAATTGAAAAACATGGAATCAAGGTTATTCCCGCTGAAGATGGCTTCTTAGCTAGTGGGTTAATTGGAAAAGGACGTATGGCCGAACCCGAAACAATTGCTGAGGAAATTGAACGCTTTTTTGTCAATGAACTTTCTATGAAAGGACAAAGAGTGTTGATTACTGCCGGACCTACTTATGAAGCCATAGATCCTGTCCGATTTATTGGGAATCATTCGAGTGGAAAAATGGGCTTCGCATTGGCAGAAAACTGCTTGGAAAGAGGAGCAGAAGTTGTCCTAATTACTGGCCCAACCCAATGTGAACTTAATCACCAAAATTTAACGAGAATAGATATACGAACTGCCGAAGAAATGCTAGCAGCAGCGCAAAAGCATTTTCCTGATTGTTCAGGGGGAATATTTGCAGCAGCAGTTTCAGATTATAGACCTAAAGAAGTTGCCGATCAAAAGATTAAAAAATCGGATGATGAAATGCATATTGAAATGGTTAAAAATCCTGATGTTTTGCAAACAATTGGGAAGACAAAAGCTGACCACCAATGGCTGGTAGGATTTGCTTTGGAAACCAATGACGCGATAAAACACGGTGCCGGTAAATTGAAAAAGAAAAACCTTGATTTGATTGTAATTAACACACTAGAAGATGAAGGCGCAGGCTTTGGACATGATACAAATAAAATAACACTGTTGGACTTCAACAATAAAACCACTAAATTTGAGTTATCTTCAAAGAAAGTAGTTGCCAACAACATATTAGATTATCTATTGACATTAAAGAAATGAAAAGTATACTCTTCATCGTTACCCTATTATTTACGACCTACCTTTCCGCTCAAGAGCTGAATTGTCAAGTCAACGTCCAATCTAATCCTGCATTAGATATTTCAACCACGGAAAAGGAAATCCTAAGTGAATTAGAACAAGCTGTGTTTGAAATCATGAACAATACTTCGTGGACCAAAGATGAATTTGCTGTCGAAGAGAGAATTAATTGTGTGTTTCAAATATCTATTACAGAGGTTTTAGGAAATGGTTCTTTCAAAGCATCGGTTCAGGTGCAGGCAACACGTCCAGTTTACAATACGACTTACAATACAACTTTACTAAATTTCCTTGACGAAGATGTTCAATTTACATTTAGAAGAGGAGCTAAAATAGTGTATTCAGACAATCAATTTACCGATAACTTATCTTCAGTTATGGCATTTTACGCCTACTATATCATTGGTTTAGATGGTGATTCTTTCGCTATGAAAGGAGGTGATCTCTACCTGAAAAAAGCACAAGATATCGTTTTACTAGCGCAAAGCAGTATGATTCCTGGATGGCGTGCTGATGAGCGAGGAAGAAGAAATAGATATTGGTTGATTGAAAATACAATGCAAGAACTGTTCAACCCTTTGAGGGAGTGTTTTTATGACTACCACAGAAAAGGGCTTGATAATATGTATAGTGATCAAAATCTCGCGAGAACAGAAATTCAGTCTGCTTTGCAAAAACTATTGGCTGTGAATAGTTCTCGCCCTGGTTCAGTGACTGTTCTTAATTTTTTAAATGCCAAAAGACAAGAGTTGTCTGGAATCTATAAAGATGCAGACCGTAAGCAACAGGTGGATGTTGTAAATATGCTTAAAAGATTAGATCCGACAAATGCATCTAAGTACCAAGAAATCTTACAATAATGCTTAATCGTTTATCTGTTAATAATTTTGCGTTAATCGAAAACGCAGAGCTTGACCTAAACAATGGTTTTACTGTTATTACAGGAGAAACTGGTTCTGGAAAGTCAATTCTTCTTGGAGCCTTAAAATTGATTTTGGGTGAACGTGCAGATTACGCTGTCATCCGTGACCAAGAAAAGAAAACAATTGTTGAAGCGGCTTTCACGATCTCTGGTGATCATTTCGCTCGTTTTTTTAAAACGCACGACCTCGATTTAGAAAATGAGACCATCATTAGAAGAGAAATTAATTCGAAAGGGAAGTCTCGTGCGTTTATTAATGACACTCCAGTTCAGCTTGCTGTATTGAAAGAATTGTCTGAACGTTTAATTCATATTCATTCTCAACACCATACTTTAGAATTAAAAAACAAAAGTTTTCAGCGCTCTATTCTTGACGTTATCGCAGGAAATGAAAAGGCTTTAGCTAACTTAAAATCTTTATATTCAAAAGCTAAAGAATTAACTAGAGAAATAAAATCACTGGAAGAAAATAAATCTCAGTTGGCCCTTGAGCATGAGTTCAATAGTTTTCAATTAGAAGAGTTGAGTAAACTTCAATTGGAGACCTTGGATTATGAAAATATAGAGAAAGAGGTTGAACGTGGAGAGCAGTTTGAAGAAGTCAAGGCAGCGTATCAATTAATTGCACATGTGATTAATGCCGATGATGGTGTATTAAACTCTTTGAATACTGTGTTGAAAACAGCCAGCGTAAAAGATGAACAAATTCAAGAATTGTTGGAAAGAATTCGTTCTGTTCAAATAGAATTGAAGGATATTGGTGCAATTGCAGAAGATGACCTTTCGGACCTAACACTCGAGCCTGAAGAATTGACCCGTCACATCAATCATTTGGATGCATTTAATTCGGCCTTGCGCAAGCATAACCTTTCTTCTCAAGAAGAATTGAAAGATCTTTTTGATCATTTATCAAAAGAAATCAATGATTCAAGTCAGATTGATGAAAAGATTACGGAAAAGAAATTTGAGTTAGAACAACTTGAAAAGAAAGCCAAAGTGATTGCAGGTGAGCTTTCAGACAAAAGAAAGAAATCTGCAAAAACCATCGAAAAACAAGTTGCTGAATTATTGAATCAATTAAAGTTAGAAGGCGCAAAAATTCAATTTGACTTTCAAGCAATGGAACTGAGTGAACATGGAATTGATGATATTACGCTGTATTTTGCCCCCAATAAAGGAATGTCTCCTCAAGTGATTGAAAAATCGGCATCTGGAGGTGAATTATCACGCCTAATGTTGGTTGTACAATTTCTACTTTCTCAAAAACAACAATTACCTACAGTAATATTTGATGAAATCGACACTGGAGTATCTGGTGTAGTGGCTCAAAAAATTGGAGAACATTTGAAAAAAATGGGAGACACTATGCAATTGATGGCCATTACACACTTGCCTCAAGTTGCGAGTAAAGGAACTCATCATATTTTGGTAAAGAAAGAAAATGATAAAGGATTTACAAAAACATATTTAAAACCACTAAATAATGAAGAGCGAATTGAGGAAATCGCCAAATTGATGAGTGGAAGTATTATAAATGATGCCGCATTGTTAAACGCTAAAAACTTAATGAATGAGTGATAAGAAAATTATATTGATTGGTCTAATTTTTATCCTCCTGGGAATTGTTCTCGGAGCGATGGGAGCTCATTATTTAGAAACCATTGGAATTTCTGAAGAGAAAATCAATAGTTTTAGTGTTGGGAATACTTATTTGTTTTACAATGGATTAGGATTATTAGTGATTGCTTCACTTTCAGAGAAGTTTGATTTTGAATTAATTGCCCCTTTTAGGTCAATCGTTTGGGGAACTATTTTGTTTTCAGGATCAATTTTTAGTTTGGTTTTACTTCCTGTCATAGGTATAGACATTAATAAATTTTTAGGTCCAATAACACCAATAGGTGGTGTTGTGATGATTTTTGGGTGGTTAGTATTGTTAATTAAGCACTTGGCTACCTATAAAACATAATATTTCACGCTATAAATAATTAAATGTGAATAATTAAAGCGAGATATTTATCAATTGCGATATATATCGGTTAAATTTGTAAAAGATAAAGCACTAAGCAAAAAAAATAAAAATCATGAATGAATTTGGTAAAAGAGGTTCGAATACCAATTTAAAAGAGGATATAGGTTTAGGTAACCTAGGAAATGTTTTTTGGAACATGAGTCCGGCTGAGTTAGTAGAAGATACAATTTTGATGGGAGAGGGGGTTTTGACCGATTCTGGAGCAATTGCAGTAAATACTGGCGAATTTACTGGTAGATCACCAGAAGATCGATTTATAGTATGTGACGACAAAACTGAAAACGCAGTTTGGTGGGGAAACATCAACAAAAAGTTTGAACCAGCAAAATTCGATGCACTGTACAATAGAATGAAGGCCTACTTAACCGGAAAGGATATGTATGTGAAAGATTCGTACGCTTGTGCTGACGATGATTACCGAATGAATATTCGTGTGGTAACCGAACTACCTTGGGGGAATATGTTTGCACACAACATGTTCTTGCGTCCAACCGACGAAGAAATCCAAAACTTTACTCCTGAATGGCACATCGTATGTGCGCCTAACTTCATGGCTGACCCTGAAATCGATGGAACAAGACAATCAAACTTTGCAGTGATTAACTTTACTAAAAAGATGATTATTATCGGTGGAACGGGGTATACTGGTGAAATTAAAAAAGGAATTTTCTCTGTATTGAACTTCGTTCTTCCTCATGAGAAAAATGTTCTTTCTATGCACTGTTCTGCAAACGTAGGTGAAGATGGCGATACTGCTGTGTTCTTTGGTTTGTCAGGTACTGGAAAAACAACTTTGTCTTCTGATCCAAACCGTCGTCTGATTGGAGATGATGAGCATGGATGGGCTGACAATGGAAGTGTGTTTAACTTTGAAGGTGGTTGTTATGCAAAGACAATCGATTTGTCTGCTGAAAAAGAACCTCAAATTTATGGTGCAATCAAGTTTGGAGCGCTTCTAGAAAATATCGGATTTAAAGGAGAGTCTTCTACACCAGATTATGAAGACGATCACATAACACAAAATACTCGTGTTTCTTATCCAATAAATCACATTGATAATATTATGGTGCCTTCTAAAGGGACTGCACCGAAAAATATATTTTTCTTAACGTGTGATGCTTTCGGAGTTTTACCTCCAATTTCAAAACTGACTTCTGGTCAGGCAATGTATCACTTCATTTCTGGTTATACCGCAAAGGTTGCAGGAACAGAGGCAGGTGTAACTGAACCACAAACTGTATTTTCAGCTTGTTTCGGAGCGCCTTTCTTGCCATTGCACCCAACCAAGTATGCTGAAATGTTAGGAAGTAAAATTGAAAAAAACAAGGTTAATGTTTGGCTCATTAACACTGGATGGTCTGGCGGTGGTCATGGTGTGGGTGAACGTATCAAATTGAAATATACACGTTCTCTAATTACTGCTGCTTTAACAGGTCAATTAAATGATGTTGATTACATCAAGGATGAAGTATTTGGTTTAAGCATGCCTGTATCTTGTCCAGATGTGCCTACTGAAATCTTAAACCCAAGAAATACATGGGAAGATAAAGCAGCTTACGATAAAAAAGCAAACGAGTTAGCGCAATCATTTGTGAAAAACTTCGAAACTTTTGAAAGTAATGCATCAGAAGAAATTATGAACGCAGCTCCAAAAGTAATGGTGAAGTAAAACTTGCTTATCATATATTTTATAAAACAGCCAGACGAATCATTGTCTGGCTGTTTTGGTATAGAGTTTGCTCTTATTCAGTTAAATTACTAAATTCAAGACTATGAAATATTTTACTCTTTTACTCGTACAACTATTGGCCTTTTCTTTATGGGCTAATATTCAGTCTGAACCTGTGCCGTATGAACGTCAAGATTCTGACCATATCAAAGAAATTATGAAAGCTTGGGATAGTAATAAGGGGGAATACCTTTATGAAAGTATAGCCGCTATCGTAATGAAACAACAACAACCTGAAAGACCACAAGGAGTGAATCAAACTAGTTTTGAGTTACTGCAAATGATGGACGAACAGCGCATTGGACGTTTAGACAGAATCGCAGCTGTTGAATTGGAAAACGAAAGAAATACATCACGTGGTGATCAATTTTACTGGGAAGAATGGAGAGCCTATGTTCAATCAACTAAATGTGATATGAGCAATGGAAAATCACACGGAGATCCACATATGCTTACTTATGATGGGGAAAGCTATGACTTTCAAAATGCAGGAGATTATCTATTGACCGCTTCCGAAGATAATTCTTTCTACGTACAGACACAACAATACCGAATCAGTTCTAGTATTGCATTAAACGGTGGTGTAATGATGAATATTAACGGTGATCTTGTTGAATTTCGTTCTGCGGATAAAAAAGAAGGAGAAAGAATGATTCATATTAATGGTGAAGAAATTCAAAATGAACAATCTGACTTGGTTTTGGCTCAAGGTGGAGTTATTAACTATAAAAAGGGAAGACACATTGTAAAATGGCCAACGGGTGAACAAATGATTATTTCACAAAGAAAATTTAAACAAAATACTTTGTTTGATCTTCAGGTGAATGTCCCAAGCTGTAGAGATGATTACTATGGATTATTAGGAAACAACGATAGACAAAAAAATGACTTGGTGGCGTATGACCTTGAAACTGGTGAAGCAATCGACTATCAAAGAACTGCAAATTCTAACGATGATTTGTTTGGGGCCAATAGAAGAGCACCTGAGGTGTTGTCAAGACTTGAAAGCGAGTTGTTTTTTATCACTAGAAGATTTGGTGCTGTTCACCAATTAGATTCTACAACTTCTTTATTCCCAAACAGAATGACTGACATTCCAGATAGTGTTCGTTATCCTACTGAATTACTAACATTGGCACAACTTGAAGATGACCAAGTTGAAGAAGGTTTAAGAAAAGCCCGTGAAGCTGGAGTTGCTGAAGAAGATTTATATGGTGCGGTTTATGACTATGGTCACCTTGGATTAGAACCAATAGCCTACAATGATGAATATAAAGCGCCAAAAAGGTCTACAATGTATAAAGAACCAGCAATCGATAAGAAAGAGGTGAATGGAAACAATAATAAAACCCAACCTCAAATTAGAATTAGACCGTCGATTTTTATTGGAACAGGTGTGCGAGTAACACCACCAAGACAACATCGACCATCTACATCTCCACGTCCATCTACGCGTAGTGGTTCTGCACCAAGAACAGCGCCTAGCCCAAGAGGTGGAAGGTAGAATATTGTATAGTTTACTTTAAATAAACCCTGAAGACAGTCTAGTTTTCAGGGTTTATTGTTTTCTTTGCTTTATAGAAAGTTGAAAATCTAACATGAATAAACAGGCGCAAATAAAAACTATTAATGGGGAGATTTACCTATGGTTCGATGAACTGTTCCTAGAACGGCGCAAAAAAGGGCTTTCAAAAGAAAAAATTGAACGAAAAGCCATTAAAGATAAAATTCAACAACTTTTTCCTGGTGCAATATTAAAACATGAAGTGAATGGAGCTCCAATCTTATTGAATGCTACTTATTCTAATCTTTCAATTTCTCATTATCGTGGTGGCTATGCATTGTATTTTTCCAATGAAAGTTGTGGTGTAGATATTCAATACTTCAAAGATACCTTGCTTAAAGGAAAGGACTATTTCGTTAATACAGAAGAGGAAGAATTAGATTTAAATAAAACGAATTTGCATTTAATTTGGAGTGCAAAAGAAGCTTTTTTTAAAAAACAAAAAGGCAATATTTCAGATTTGAAAAAGGAGGTGTCAATAAAGGCAATTTTTGAAGATTCAATTCAGCTCGCTTATAAAGGTCAAATTGAAACGGTGTTTTATCGCGTTTTCCAAGATTTTGTATTGGTGTGGACATAAATCTCGAACATTGAAGAAATAAATTAGAAAAGTCCAAATAAATTTTATTTTTGTGTTTATCATCTAATAAGGTCATTGCATAAAAAACTAAAGTGAACAAAAGAATACTGGTCATATACTACTCCCAAACCGGTCAATTGAAAGAAATTGCACAAAATATGGTCGAACCATTCGAACAGGATGCGAGTTATGAGGTCGATTATTATAATATTCAACCAATACAAGACTACCCTTTTCCATGGGATAATGCCTCGTTTTTTGGTGTTTTTCCAGATTCTTTTCAGCAAATTCCTACTGCAATTAAACCTCCTCCAGAAAAAGTGCTACAAGGAGATTACGACTTGATTATTTTAGCCTACCAAATTTGGTTTTTAACGCCAGCAATTCCTATTAATTCATTTTTGAAAAGCACTTACGCTGATCAAATAATTAAAGGTAAAAAAGTCGTTTCCGTCATTGGTTGTAGAAATATGTGGGCTAAAGCACAGCACAAAATGAAACAATTGATCCAAAATGTTGGTGGAGAGTTGGTGGGTAATGTTGCGTTTGTTGATCGTCACCTCAACCACATCAGTGTCATCACAATTGTCCATTGGATGATGGGCGGGAAAAAAGACCGAAAGTTCGGGATATTCCCTAAGCCTGGTGTAGCACAAAAAGACATTGACCAAGCTTCTGGTTTTGGAGAATTGGTGAAAAATGCGAGTAAAACAAACGATTTTAGTAACTTACAGAATGAAATTGCCGAAGCAGGAGGAGTAGATATTAAACCATTTATCATTTTTATGGATGAAAAAGCCAACAAAATGTTCAGTATATGGTCACGCTTTATTTTGAAAAACGATAAAAATCGTAAATTGAAACTCAAGTTTTTTAAAGCCTATTTGTTGACTGCAATTTGGGTGATTTCACCAATTGTATATTTGATATTTTTATTAACCTATCCGCTAAGATTAAATCAAATCAAACGTAAAAAGGCGTTTTATAGTGGTGTGAATTAGAACAGAGATTTTTATGGGAAATGTATATATAACCAAAGCCGCTAAGTTTTTACCTAACGACCCGGTGGATTCTGATACAATGGGAGATTTTATCGGATTTGTAAATGGCTCTGAAAGGGTCAAAAGGATTGTGCTCAGAAACAATGGAATTGAAACCCGTTATTACGCTTTAGATAAGGAAGGGAACATTACCCATTCTAATGCTGAATTAACTTATAAAGCTGTTGAAGGTTTATTGGATGAAGGTTTTAAAATTGAAGACATCGAGTTGCTGTCCGTTGGGACCTCTTCTCCTGATCAACTGTTGCCATCTCACGCTGCCATGGTTCATGGACAAATGAAAGGAAGTCAACATATTGAAATTAACTCTTCTGCTGGAATTTGTACCTCAGGAATGAATGCATTGAAATATGCCTATATGTCTATCTGCTCAGGAATGAAGAAGAATGCCGTTGCAGCAGGTAGTGAAAGAATTTCTCCGTGGATGTTGCAAGACAAGTTTTCCTATGAACTGGATACGGCAAGAAATTTAGAAGAGACACCTGTATTGGCTTTTGAAAAGGAGTTTTTAAGGTGGATGCTCTCAGATGGAGCAGGGGCTTTCTTATTGCAAGACCAACCAAATTCAAAAAACGAAATCAACTTGAGGATTGAATGGATGGATGCAATGTCTTTCGCAAGTGAATTAGAGACTTGTATGTACGCAGGAGCAGAGAAAAACCAAGCAGGCGAGGTCATTTCTTGGACTAATTATTCTTCAAAAGAATGGGCTGAGAAGTCTATGTTTTCAATCAAGCAAGACATTAAATTGTTGGATGAGAATATCATCGCAAAAGGTGTAGAAAGTTTAAGAGAAGTATTGAAAAGAAATAACTTCAAGGCAGAAAAGGTAGATTATTTTTTACCTCATATTTCTTCTTTCTTTTTCAAAGATAAATTGATGGAAGGCCTTCGTGAGGGGGGCGTAAATATAGCAGATGATAAACTTTTTATTAACTTAGATAAAGTTGGAAATGTTGGGGCTGGATCAATTTACCTTATGTTAGAAGATTTATTTAACAATCATAAGTTAAAGCCTGGAGAAACAATACTTTTGTCTGTTCCAGAAAGCGGAAGATTTAATTATGCATATGCATTACTAACGGTAGTGTAAAATAAAATTTAAAATGGAATCATTAATACCTGAAAATCAAATTAAAGAACTGCTGCCGCAGAAATCACCATTTACTATGGTGAGTCATTTGGTAAAATTTGAGGAAGCCGCTATTACCACTGGATTGGCTATAGAAGCGACTAATATCTTTGTGGAAGATGGAAAGTTTAATGAATCTGGAATGGTAGAAAATATAGCGCAGTCGGTTGCACTACATATCAGTTATGGTTATTTTTTAAAAAACATAAAAGCTCCGGTTGGATACATTGGTGCGATTAAAAACATTAAGGTTTTTGGGTTTTCAAAACTCAATGATTTTATCACTACTGAAATTAAGGTGATTACTGAATTTATGGGAGTTACCCTAATAGAAGGTCGTGTGATTTGTGATGGAGAAGTGTTAATGACTGCCCAAATGAAAACCTTTTTGTCTGATCAACCTGCTCAAGCCTAAATTGAATATTTTACACTAATATTGCTAACAATTACTAGAAAGATATGGAGTTACCGATGAGTATTCGAGCCTTCTTACCACATAGGGAACCTATGTTAATGGTAGATGACATCATTAAACTTAAAGGCGATTTTATCGAAACCACATTTGACATAAATGAATCCAATATTTTTATTGAAAATGGTGTATTAAACGAAATCGGAATTATTGAAAATGCCGCACAAACGTCTTCAGGGATTGTATGTGGCCCTCACTTTGAAGCCAATGAATCCAACGAGAATTACCGTGTAATGGGATATATTTCAAAAATTAAACGTGTTGATATTATGAAATTACCGCCTGTAAATTCACAGCTTAATACCAAAGGAGAGCTGATCTCAATGCATCAAGTTGGAGAGATGTACAGTTGTGAAATGAAATGTTTTACTTATTTGAACTCCGAAAGAATTGCAGCGTGTTATTTTAACCTGATTATTCATCCCGATCAGGAATAGAATCCTTTTGGCTCATTATAAATTAATAAAAACACTCTATATTTGCATTTAAACCTCATAGATTTGAGCAATGAAAAAAGATGAAATTCCACAAGATTCCGGTAGGCTAGAGGAAAAAAACATGAAAGAGCTTTGTTATGCTGTTGATGAAAGTGGTAAGTACGCTACTGGATTAAGCACTGGGTGGGAGGCGAAAAATATTGCTTTGGATGTGACCATGGAAAACTTGAATCAACAAATCGAAGAGGCTAAACAAGATGCAATTAAGGGAATCAAAAGTCCGATCTATTACTTTATGCTGCTTAATCGAATGGATTTGAGTGTGTTGGCTGGGTATGTAGGAAAACCGAGGTGGATTGTGAAAAGACATTTTAAGCCTAAGGTGTTTAAAAGATTAAAAAAACCAACATTGAATAAGTACGCTGAAATATTTGAGGTGGACGTAAATACGATAAAAAACTTTAATGAATAAAATTGATTTTATCCACCATCAATCTGCGCATTGTGAAAATGGTGTCGCTTCCAATATTTTAAAGTTCAACGGTATTGATATTAATGAACCTATGCTTTTCGGTATTGGCTCTGGCTTGTTTTACATCTGTATTCCTTTTTTGAAAGTAAACCAAGCTCCAGCAATTAGTTATCGTCCGATGCCTGGATTTATTTTTTCAAGGGCCTCAAAACGATTGAATATTAAAATCAAAAGAGAACGTTTTTCTACCATTGATAAGTCTTTCGACGCATTGGATAGAAATATTGATCAAGGAATAGCAACGGGATTACAAGTTGGAGTTTATCACTTGCCTTATTTTCCTGATGAATATCGTTTCCATTTTAATGCACACAACTTGGTGGTTTATGGAAAAGAAGGGAACAATTACTTAATCAGTGATCCGGTGATGGAAACAACATCTGTTTTGACGAGAGAAGAACTGGCCAAAGTCAGATTTGCAAAAGGAGTATTCGCACCGAAAGGACATATGTATTATCCAGTTGAAATTCCAACAGAAATTGACCTCCCCAAAGCAATAATTGGAGGCATTAAAAAAACCACCTCAGAAATGCTGGCTCCTGTTCCTTTTGTCGGTGCCAATGGAATTAAGTTTGTCGCTAAAAAGATTCCTGGGTGGGCTAAAAAAGTAGGTGTGAAGAAAACCAATCACTACTTGGCGCAAATTATAAGAATGCAAGAGGAAATTGGAACTGGTGGTGGTGGTTTTAGATTTATTTATGCTGCCTTTTTACAGCAATCTGGGGAACTGCTAAATAAACCGGAATTCTTAGACTTTTCTCAACAAATGACGGTGATTGGTGACGACTGGAGAGACTTCGCATTGAAAGCATCTAGGATTTGTAAGCACAGAGATAATGACACAAATGCCTACGAAAACCTATCGGAAATGATGCTTAAAATTGCAGCAAAGGAAAAGCAGTTTTTTAAAGACCTAAAAAAATCAATCTAATAGAATGACGAATAGTGTAGAAATAAAAAATTTGTCCTTAAAATATAGTGGTACTGACTTTAAGGCCATAGATAATTTAAACTTAACTATTCAAAAAGGAGAGGTTTTGGGACTACTGGGTCCAAATGGCGCGGGAAAAACATCTCTTATTTCCATTCTCACAGGATTGATTAAACCAAATGAGGGAAAAGTTATTATTGAAGGTTTAGAAACCTCTAAAAATATTGGAGGAATTAGAAAGTTGATTGGCGTAGTTCCTCAAGAATATGCTTTGTATCCTAAATTAACTGCGAAAGAAAATTTGATGTTCTTCGGGAGTATGTATGGTGTGCGAAATCCAGTTTTAAAGCAAAGGGTTGAAGAAGGGATCGAACAAATGGGTTTATCTAAATTTGCCAATAAAAGAATGGATACTTTTTCAGGTGGAATGAAAAGAAGGATTAACCTGCTTGCTGGAGTTTTACATAGACCACAAGTGATTTTTTTAGATGAACCTACGGTAGGAGTAGATGTCCAATCGAAGCGGGTAATTATTGAATACTTGAATCAATTGAATGGTGTAGGAACAACCATTATTTATAGCTCACATCTATTACATGAAGCGCAGACTTTCTGTAGTCGTGTGGCCATTATCGATCATGGCGTAATCCAAATCGAAGGACCGACACAAGAGGTGCTCATCAGCGAAGGAAGGGTGAAGTCTTTAGAAGAAATATTCCTTGAAAATACGGGTAAAAAAGCCAAAGAATATGTATAAAATATTTCATGCTGTACTAAAAGAACTTCGACTTTTACGAAGAGACTTGCTTGGCTTTGCGATCATTTTTTTAATGCCTGTTGTGCTTATTATTACCATTACTTTCATTCAAAATAGTGTGGAAAATAATAGTGCGCGCATACAATTGCCGGTTTTATTGGTCAACCTCGATGATGGAGATTTATCAAAAAAAGTAATTCAGAATTTAGAGACCAACAACAATATTAAAATCATCTCCGAAATTGATGGAGAAGCCATTACAGAAAACAGCGGACGTGGTTTAATCGCTAAAGGAACACAAAAAGTACTGATTATTATTCCTCCTGAATTTTCTGATTTTATTCAAAATCAAACAGATATCCATGTTAATAGATTGATGAGCACTGTTGTGCCAGACATGGAGGTAGAAGGAGATACTGAAAGTAATACTTTAACTAAAGAAGTTCAAATCCATTTCGATCCTGCGATTAGCAGTTCTATAAAGTCGAATATTCAAGGAGCTATAGAAAGCATGATTTCCGAGTTGGAGTCCAAAGCGATTTATGAAACTTTTGAGCGTGAATTGGATGCTGATTTAAGCTTTTTAACCGAACAAAAACTGGTTGTTTTTAAAGAATATTCTGTATCTGTAAATGAAATTGATATTGCCCCAACAGCAGTTCAACATAATTTACCTGCATGGACATTATTTGCTATTTTCTTTATTGTAATTCCTTTGTCCATTAATATTGTGAAAGAAAAAAATCAAGGAACTTATGTTCGGCTAAAAACCCTTCCCGTTTCTTCATTTCATTTAATGTTGAGTAAAATTATCGTTTATCTTTTGGTCTGTATGATCCAATTCTATTTAATGTTGATGGTTAGTGTCTTCCTTTTTCCAATCATCGGACTACCGGCATTAGATGTTGAAGGGAAGTTAATAGGGTTGACCGTTGTAGCGTTGTTCTCTGGATTAGCAGCAATAGGTTTTGGTGTTTTGATCGGAACTTTTGCTAAGACACATGAGCAAGCAGCTCCCTTTGGAGCAACGTCTGTGGTGATTTTAGCGGCCATTGGAGGCTTGTGGTTTCCTGTTTTTGCAATGCCTGAAACAATGCAGATGATTGCGAAGGTATCTCCCATGAATTGGGCCTTGGAAGGTTTCTATGATGTGTTGTTGAGAAGCGCTGGATTAATTTCATTGGCGCCTAACTTATTGTTATTGTTGACTTTCTTTATAATAAACATTACTATTGCAGTAGCGTATGAAAAAAAGATCAACCAATTATAAAATAATAGAGCATCTAACAACTACTTTTTCTTCAAGAGTTAAGTTTAATGAAGCCGATCCTTTGGGGATTGTTTGGCACGGAAACTATATCGCTTACTTTGAAGAGGGAAGAGAAGCTTTTGGAAGAACACATGGCTTGAGTTATTTGGATATTTACAAAAATAACTTTACTACACCGATTGTGAATGTGGTGTGTGATTACAAATTCCCATTGAAATACGGAGATATTTATACCATAAAAACAGCAATTTTAAATAACCCAACTGCGAAAATCATCCATAAGTATGAAATTTTTAATCAAGAAGAGGTCTTGGTGTGTGAAGGTGAAACTACACAAGCATTTGTTGACCTGAATGGCGAATTGGCATTGTACGCCCCAGCGTTTTATGATGAATGGAAAAAGAAAGTTAATTTTAAATAGTGAATTTACCTCAAAATAATATACCTGTTTATGTAGCCAATGGAAATTGTGTTACGCCTCTGGGATTGAATCTTCTGGATAATGTTCAGGGAATTCTGGATGGACGTACAGCAATTGAACAAGTAAAAGATGAAAATCTTCAAAAAGAGCCCTTCTACGGTGCTGTGATAAATAAAGATTGGCTTGAAAAAGCCTACTCAAAACTTGAGTATAATGGAGATTTCTCAACTTTAGAGAAAATGATGCTCCTCGCATTGGATGATATCGTAAAAACTTATTCCGATCATTTAGACGATAAATGCGGAATTATCTTCTCGAGTACAAAAGGGAATATTGATGCATTAACCCAAGACAATAAGGAAGCCTACTTTTTGCATTATTTGGCCAAAAAAATCAGCAAAGCAATAGGTATTCCTTCAGAACCTATTGTGCTTTCTAATGCCTGTGTTTCTGGTATTATGGCCATTTCAGTCGCGAAAAGACTGATTCAAACGGGGATTTACAATCATATGATTGTTGTTGGTGGAGATCTCTTTTCAAAATTTGTTTTCTCAGGATTCCAATCCTTTCAGGCAATTAGTAGTCAGCCCTGTAAACCCTATGACAAAGCAAGAGATGGAATTACCTTGGGGGAAGCTGCTGCCTCAATTTTTGTAACACAAAATAGGGACCTCATTTCTTCTGAATCTTATTACGAAGTAATAGGTGACAGCTCCATCAACGATGCGAATCACATTTCAGGTCCATCAAGAACAGGAGAGGGTTTATTTCAAAGTATTCGCAATGCAATGCAAGAAGCAAAGGTTAAAAGTCCTGAAATAGATTGTATTTCTTCACACGGAACAGCGACCAACTTTAATGATGAAATGGAAGCACAAGCTTTTAATCGTGTAGCTTTAGAAACCATTCCTGTTTTTAGTCTAAAAGCAATTTATGGACATACTCTTGGTGCTGCAGGTTTATTGGAAACAGTGATTTCATTAAATTTTGCAGATAAAAACCTAATTCCTCCTTCTTTGGGTTATAAAGATCATGGTTTGACTTTACCTTTGAACATCAATAATGAAATTCAAAAGAAGGAAATCAATACCGTGTTAAAAACCGCTTCTGGTTTTGGTGGCAGCAATACTGCAGTACTCTTTAAAAAATGCAAGTCCGATGGAAAATAATATTATTCATTACTGCAATATTAAAAACAATGAAGTTTTCCTTGATGGTAAAAAACTTTATTCTGGTCAGGAGGGAGATCAATTTTTAGACTTTATCAAAGGAGTATATAAAAACTTTGAATTGAATTACCCAAAGTTTTATAAAATGGACCCGCTTTGCAAACTGGCAATCACTGCAAGTAGCATTCTTTTAGATGGAATAGACCAAGATATAGATCCTGATATGGGACTTCTCCTGTCTAATAAATCATCGTGTTATGATGTAGATGTTAAACATCAAGACTCGATTTCACAAGGGGAGGAGAGTTATGCCAGTCCAGCAAACTTTGTCTATACTTTACCAAATATTGCACTTGGGGAAATAAGCATCAAATATAAATTGAGAAGTGAGAATTCTTTTTTTATCTTTGAAGGCTTTAATCCTGAGTTCCTGATTGATTATGCTAACAGTATGACCAAACTACGCAAATCAAGTTCAGTGCTTTGCGGTTGGATTGAAGTGAAAGAAAACGTATACAATGCCTTTATGTTTCTTGTTAAACCAGAAGCAGGCTTGGCATTCACAAAGGAAAATTTATTAAACCTCATAGAATAGAGAAAATGGAAGAATTAAAGACAGAACTCAAAGAAAAAATTATCGAAGCTTTGAACCTTGAAGATATGTCAGCTGAAGATATTAATGATACAGACATGCTTTTTGAAGAAGGCTTAGGTCTTGATTCAATTGATGCTTTGGAATTGATTATTATTTTAGATAAAGATTACGGAATTAAACTCACCGACTCAAAAGACGGTAAGAAGATTTTCCAATCAATTGAAACGATGGCTCAGTACATTACTGAACACAGAACGAAATAAAGGCAATGAAAGAGAAGGTGGCTATAACTGGAATGGGGATCGTTTCTGCAATCGGAATGAATGCAGAGGAAAACTTTTTGTCTTTGAAGGACAATAAGCACGGAATTTCCAAAATAGCACACATCGAAACGACTTTGAAGGATAAAATCTTGGTGGGTGAAATAAAAAAATCAAACCAAGAACTTGAAAGTTTACTCAACCTTCCATCAAAGAATAATTTTTCTCGTTCCTCGATGTTGGGTGCCATAGCAGCAAAAGAAGCTGTTCAGAGCGCAGGAATTTCAACTGATGGAAATACCTCTATAGGATTCATTAATTCAACAACTGTTGGAGGAATGGACATGATAGAAAAGTATTATAGAGATTTTTTGGATCAAGAAGAACTACAACATTATATTGAAGTTCACGATGCTGGTAGTAACACTGATTTAATTGCTGAACATCTCGGTATTCAAGGATTTGTAACCACCATTAGTACGGCTTGTTCTTCTGCTGCTAATGCCATAATGCTTGGAGCCAAAATGATTCAAAGTGGTCGCTTAGATCAAGTAATTGTTGGTGGAATGGACGGACTGTGTAAGTTTACCATCAATGGATTTAGCACTTTAATGATCCTTTCGGATACCTATAACCAACCTTTTGATGACCAACGAAAAGGACTAAATTTGGGAGAAGGAGCAGCATACTTGGTGTTGGAGTCTGAAGCGTCATACCAAAAGAGGAACAAAAAACCTTTGGCTTATTTGAAAGGCTATGCGAATGCAAATGATGCATTTCATCAAACGGCTTCTTCTGAACAAGGGGATGGCGCATATTTAGCCATGAAAAGTGCTTTCGAAGTTGCGGGAATGAAACCTGAAGCAATTGACTATGTCAACGTTCACGGTACTGCAACACCCAATAATGACTTGTCTGAAGGAAGAGCAATGATTAAACTCTTTGACCAAAAAGTCCCTGATTTTAGTTCAACAAAACCTTTTACAGGACATACATTAGCCGCTGCAGCATCTGTTGAAGCGGTGTACAGTATTTTTGCGTTGAGAGAAAACTTGATTTTCCCGAGCCTTAATTTTCAGAATAAGATGGAAGAATTTGATTTGACTCCGCAACAGGAATTAAAAGAAAAAGAAATCAACGCTGTACTCTCCAATTCATTTGGATTTGGTGGTAATTGTTCAAGCCTTATTTTTGTAAAATAAACGATTAACGAATTAGATTCATGGAAAGATGCTATATAAATGGGATGGGATGTATTTCTGTGCAAAATACATTTGAGGGAGACTTTTTAGAACATCCTATTGTATATTCTGATACCAATAAAATCTATGCAGTAAAGCCAAATTACAAAGCCTTTATTCCGCCTGCTGCAATTAGAAGAATGAGCTCTGGAGTGAAAAACAGTATCGTTGCTTCGGCATTGGCTATTGAACAAGCACAGGTTCATGAATTGGATGGAATAATTACTGGAACCGGTATGGGCTGTATTCAAGATTCTGAAAAGTTCCTCGAAAAAATGATTGACTTCAATGAGGAGTATTTGACCCCTACTTCTTTTATTCAATCTACTCATAATACGGTAAGTGGGCAGATTGCATTAAAGTTAAAATGTAATGCTTACAACTTTACTTATGTCAATACAGGCGGTTCTTTTCCTTCCGCTTTGTTGGATGGATTAATGCAAATAAAAGATGAAGGAAAAAACAATATTCTTATTGGAGGTATTGATGAAATAGCAGATTATACTTTTAAATTATATCAGACCATTGGACACATTAAAAAGGACAATGAAGAATCATATCACATTCTTGAAAGTCGCTCTGAAGGTTGTGTTGGGGGGGAAGGTTCTACTTTCTTTGTATTAAGCAATGAAAAACAAGACCAAACTTATGCAGAAGTGCTAGATGCACATCTTGTGAATAAATTAAAAAAAGAGCAACTCGAAGGGTTCATTAATAATTTCCTTCAACGCAACAATATGAATATTGGTGATGTTGATGCGGTTGTATTGGGGAATAATGGTGACGTTAATTTTGACACCTATTATGATGAAGCGGAACGATTGTTTAAGTCCAATTCAGATTTACTCTATTACAAACATTTGTTTGGGGAATTCATGACGGCTCCTTCTATTGCTGTTTGGATTGCTTCTAATGTACTCAAAGAAGGCAAAGCCCCAAGTGTTTTATACAAGAACAACGAAAAAGGCTCTGACTCAATTAAAACAGTACTTATTTACAACCAATACAGAGGGAAAGACCATAGTTTAACGCTCTTGAAAAATGTCTAAACATCAAATAGGATATACTGTTTTTGGTGCTTTTACACTTCTTTATGTTTATGGATATATTGTAAATGGATGGTCTTTACTTTATTACATTAGTTTTTTTGTTTTATGGTTTCTCTTGGTCGTATATGGTTCTTTTTTTATTCGTTCTAACTATCATCTAAAAGCGATTTCAAAGGTTAAAACGCAAGACAATTTTGTGGCGATTACTTTTGATGATGGTCCAACAGAATACACCGAAAAAGTATTAGATTTGCTTAAAAAAGAGCATCATAAGGCAACTTTCTTTTGTGTAGGAAGTAGAATAGAAAACAATCCTGAATTAACACAACGCATTATTTCAGAGCATCATTTGATAGGTAATCATACCTACTCCCATTCAAAACAAATGGGGTTTAAAAGTACAAAAGGTGTTATTGAAGAATTATCGCAAACCGACCAAATAATAAAATCTTTCACAGGTGCTTTTCCTAAGTATTTTCGTCCTCCTTTTGGGGTAACGAATCCCAATATTATGCGTGCAATTCGAAAGACAAAACACAAGGTTATTGGGTGGAATATCAGATCTTTAGACACTGTAATCGAAGATGAAGAGAAAATATTCTTAAGAATTAAAAGACAATTAAAACCAGGAAGTATTATTTTACTCCATGATACTTCAGATAAATCGATTCGCGTTTTGGAGCGTTTATTGCTTTATCTCAACGAAATTAATTACCGCAGCATTACTGTTGAAGATTTAATTAAATTAGAATCATGATGAAATATATTGTATTGTTTTGTACTTTGTTTACCTTCAGTCTATTGGCGCAAGAAACAAAGTTAACCGCACAAGAGTTAAGTGCATTTAAACAAAGGGTTGAACAGGAGACCAAATCTCTGAAGTCAATTCGTACAGATTTTGAACAAAGTAAGCATATGGCTTTTTTGTCGAATGACATCCAATCGAAAGGAAAAATGTACTTGAGATCAGACGGATCTTTAAAATGGGAATATACTTCTCCCAATGTGTATAGCGTTATTTTTAAAAACAATTCTATTCTTATAAATGACAATGGGAAGAAGAGCACCGTTAGTGGTGAGCAGGACATGTTTAAAAAAATCAATCACTTAATTTCGGGAAGTGTAAGTGGAAAACTTTTTGACGACAAGGAATTTAACATTAGCTATTATAAAAGTGGTAAAAATATTTTGGTTAAATTAATTCCTAACAATAAAACCCTAAAGAAATACATCAGTGAAGTTAACTTGTATTTTCCGCAACAAGACGCCACAGTTTCTAAAGTGAAGTTAATCGAACCTTCTGGAGATTTTACACTGATTACTTTTATAAATAAAGAATTGAATGTTCAAATTGATCCGAGTATTTTTAATCACTAGTGTTTTTATTTTATTTACTACTGCTTGTAAACACTATAAGGTAGAGGGAACGAAAATTGAATCGTCAAAAGAACGAACTGTAGTTCCGTATTTCAACACTGCTGGAAAGGAATACCTCTACAACGCAAAAATCAACGTTTTTAATAATGAACTGAGCGGAATTTTAGTTGTGAAAAAACTAGATGATAAGAGAAAAAGATTAGCCCTTTTATCTGAATTTGGGAACACGCTCTTAGATTTTGAGATGATCAACAATGAGGTTAATGTGATCTACATTATGGAGGATCTTAATAAGAAATTGATTGTGGCTAAACTCAAAAAGTATTTTCAACTTTTAGTTCATTCTAATTATGAAATAAAGCAAACTTATAGTTCTGAAAACGGCAGCAATATAGTATCAAAACTCCAAGGAAAAAGAATTATCTTGAGAAACAACAACAATGCACAACTGATTTCCTTGCAACAAGTTTCTGTTTGGAGAGAAAAAGTTAAAATTGATTTCTATGGAGAAGGGAAGCACGCCGACTCAATACATTTTAAATCATTAGAGCTGCCGGTAAAAATCAAATTGAGAATGCGTAAATAAATAACTCGATACTTAGAATTTATTATTATATTTGAATAAATTGCTATAGCTTGATCATTAACATTATGCATTAAGACGCTAAAAGAAACCTCTACATAAATGAATTTAGTTAAGACAAAACCACCGCTATTCAGCACAGACAATTTAAAAGCTTTAGACGCCCTAAACTTGGCTCATTTTATTTCATTTGCCCCCTACGTTTGGGAAGCTTCAAGTTTGTTGAAAGAAAAACAAATTTTAGATATTATTGAAAATTCAGATGGAGCTACTATTGAAGAAATAGTGTCTTTAGTAGATATTTCTCATTATGGTGTACGAATTCTTTTAGAAGCGGGACTTGGAATTGGTCTGATTTATATGAAAGAGGAGAAGTATTGCCTTACAAAAGCAGGGTATTTCTTTTTGAATGATAAAACCGTAGTGACCAACTTTAACTTTATGAAGGATGTCTGCTATGAAGGAGCTAGTTCTCTTAAAGAAAGTATCGAAAAATCTGAACCCGTAGGATTAAAATGCTTAGGAACTTGGGACCATATTTATGAAGGGCTTCCGTACTTAGAAGAGAAAGCAAAGAAAAGTTGGTTTGATTTTGATCACTATTATTCAGATATCACTTTTGACGACCTACTGCCTATAGTCTTTAAACATCAACCTCAAAAGGTGATGGATATTGGTGCAAACACCGGTAAATGGTCTTTAAAATGCATGGAATACGATAAAGAGGTGGAACTTGGTTTGGTGGATTTAGGAGTTCAATTGAATGTTGCGAAACAAAACATTGAAGAGGCTAATTTTGGAGATAGAGCTACTTACCACGAAATGGACATTCGTGACCCCAAAAATACATTGCCTAAAGGCTACGATATCATTTGGATGAGTCAGTTCTTAGATTGCTTTTCTGATGAACAAATAGTAGACATTCTAAAAAAGTGTCATGCGGCAGCAGGGGAGAACACCATGGTTTTTATCAATGAAACATTTTGGGATTTACAAGATTTCGAAATTTCAGCATTTGCGCTTCAAATGACTTCGCTGTATTTTACAACAATGGCCAATGGATGCAGTCAAATGTATGATAGCAAGGTCTTTTTCAAACTCATTGATCAAGCAGGATTCAAGATTGTAGAACAACACAATATGCAAGGGATTGCACATACTTTATTAGGACTCAAGAAGAAATAATTTTAAACGCTAACCAGAAAGCATAAACTTTAAAGCCATTCATTAATCACCCTCTCAAATCAATTACCCACTTTGGCTTTCTACCATTCGATGATAAAACCAATTTGTTTAATTCTTCAGGGCTGATAAATTCCATTTGTGGTACAACCCTAAGCCTTGCTTGAAATTGCTCTTTTAGCTTGCCGACGAATGCTTCAGAGGTGTCCTTACTCGCCATTTTAACAATGACCTCATCTGTACCGATATTAGTTGTTTGCAGCATAATCAGGTGTTCGGAAACTTCGTTAAAACCGTTTAAAACATTGTGAATTGCCGGAGGATAAAGTGTAGTCCCTTTGTATTTAATCATTTGTTGTGCTCTTCCCAAAACTGGCCCCACGCGATAAGTATTTCTTCCGCATTCACAAGGGGAGTAATCTATTTTAACTAAATCCCCTGTTTTAAATCGCACGAGTGGTAATGCCTCAATTCCTAAAGTTGTAATGGTTAATTCTCCCACTTCACCCTTTTTTACGGGGTTGTTTTCTGCATCTAAAACCTCTGTGATGATCAACTCCGGATGAGCATGTCCACCACGTTGATATTCACATTCTGTAAAGGCTGTGCTCATTTCAGTTGAAGCATAGGTTGAATATAATTTGATGTTCCACTTGGCATTGATTCTTTTGGCCAGCTCAGATGGACTCAGGTCTTGATTTCTTAAGGGTTCACCTATGCAAATGGCTGCCTTTACACTGGAAGCATTAAGGTCAATATTGTTCTTTTCTGCATAATCAATCATTTTCAAAAGGAAGGAGGGGACAGCAATTAAATAAGTAGGCTTATTGTTTAAAATAGATTCCCATTGCAAGGCAGGAATACCAGCACCTGTTCTGATAATTGCAGCTCCGAGTTTTCTAATTCCTAAAAAGTAAGCCAAACCTGCCATAAAACGACGGTCCATTGTGGTCATCAATTGAACAATGTCATTTTTTTGAATTCCGGCACAACTGAAAGATTGTGCTTCGTTAAAGGCCAACCGATCTAAATCTTTATCTGTCATCCCAAAGTTTACAGGTGTTCCCGTTGTTCCAGATGTACTTGCGTAATCAATGATGTCAATTGGATCTACACAAAAAAAGTCATTATTGTTTTGTTGTAAATCTCTTTTCGTTGTTACAGGAAGTTGAACCAAATCTTCCAATTTTTGAATCGAGTCAAGAGCAATTCCTGCTTCCTTAAACCGTTTTTTATAAAATGGAGAATGTTGCGCTACATAGCTCAGTTGAGCTCGGAGCTTTTCTTCTTGAATGGCCTTTATCTTTAATGGATCGTATGTTTCAACTTGAGGTGTCATTTTAACTTCTTATTGGTTTTTCGCAACATTTTTTCAATGTACTTTGCATCTGGCAATGTAGTAATTTCTTTTTGTAATGCGAGTTCAAATGCTGACTTTGCTTCTTCATACATTTCTGCATTATAGTAAATTTGACCTGCTTTGTAATGAACAATCCATAATTCCGGATTAAGGGCTCTATATTTGGGCAATAAGTTCAAGTCAAAAGCTTCTTCCTCATCTACCATGGCCTTGTCAATGATTCTGTCTAACTTTCTATAGGCTTCATAGTCAGCAAATGCTTGACTGTATTGAAACTCGTCTTCTGGAACAGTTAGTGAATCTATGTATTGTGGAATATATTGCGTGGTTCTGTTATCATCAAAGATCTCGTTTAAATCATACGCTGTGAATGCGCCTAACTGATAGGGATGTGAAGAAATCCATATTTGACCTTTGGCAGGTTTGAAAATAACGGCATGATGTCCAAGAAGTTGGTTCAATGCTTTTTCATTGCCATACCCCAGTTCAATGTCGTTTAATCCTTCTTTGTCCCTTAAAATTTCTGCCATTTCTAGGTAGTCTACCTTTGGAGTTTCGTCCAGAAGTTCAGTCATGCGTTGATAACGATACAGCGAATGACTTTCTTCAATGGCTTTATTGTTTCTTTTGTCTTTTTGATAGGGCTCACTTTGAAAATGATTGGAGCAAACCAAACGAGAATTGTTGACTTCGTACACGCCAAAATTATCAGGAGACATTTCTATAAGCACCGCTTTGTTGTCTTTTGCGCTTCCAACCATTAAGGCTTCAGAAACAAATACTTCACTTTCTGCAGCAATGGCAATGGCTTCATCAATGGTTGATGCGTATTGTAATATTTCACGAGCTAAAATAGAAATTGGTTTTTTAGCAGATAAAGGGATTTTTGATTTTCCTGCGTTCATGGTGATGGTCAACCCTTCTTTATTCATTCCTGAAACTACACCCAACATTCCCGGCCATCCAACCGAAACAAAAGGAATGCCTTCATCAGGATGGATAAACAAAATGACTTTTTCTTCGGCAAATTCATCTCCAGCATAGAAGTCCAGATTTCGTCCGATGATTAACTCTCCATCTGGTGTTTGGTCTCCCCATAATGCCGTTGAAGTACAACCAATCATCGCCAAGTCAACTAAAGCGTGACCTATATCGTGAGCGCCGTGTAAATAAAGACTCCTGATGTATGGAGGGGCGATATAATTATAAGTATCCGGAACATATCTTGAAAGTCCATAGATTTCCGCCTTGTACTCTTCTGGGACGTGTTTATATAACTTTCTATTGTACCACTGTAAGAACTTCCTTAATCTTTTTTGTTTTCTTTCCGAAGGAACAAAATCTTTGATTTTATCGAAAAAAACATGCTCTTGTTTGTAGAGTAGAGAGTCCATTAGAGCACCAGCAAGTAAACCTCTTTCTAAAGGGTCTCCTTGAATGTAGAGTTCCCACTGTTGGTATTTATTTTTCGTAAGGTAATTGACTCCAGAAGAAAATAAACTATCGTTATGGCTTTCAACTTTTGGGCGAGCAGCATTATAGTTTGTTAAATCGGGACGATGATTGACCGACTTTCGCATTCCACACGACCCAAAGACAAATATGAGCGTAGAAAAAACAAGAATTTTAAGGTTTAACCGTTTCATTTACTTCATCTTTGATTTTGTTAATGAGATATTCCTTTCCAAGTATTTCAGAACAAGTTACAAAACCACCAATTGTAACTCCTAGCATTCCGTGCATATTTACACTTTGCCCAGTTAAAAACAAGTTAGGAATCTTAGTCCTTGCAGAAATAAAAGTTTTCATTGGATTTTCTGCATCTTTTTCAAAACCATACATATTCCCTTTCTGACCACCAATATAGTCTCTATATGAAAGTGGAGTAGAGGCATACACCGACAAGATGCTCTCGCGTATATTTGGGAATTTTTTTTCTAATTCAGTTAACAGTAATTCAATGTGTTTTTGTTTAAAGGCTTCGTATTCTGGACCTCTATCATCTTTATGTGCCACAGTGTTTTTGGTATCTGCCCATTGTTCTACTTCGCTAAAATGCATATAGGTCATTACGGACATACTTTCTGCATATTTTTGATCATCGGCATGTACTCCCATTGAGGCCATGTATCCTTCCGGCCATTTTGCAGGATCATAGTTTGTTCCTTGCCAAACCATTTCCTTGTTTTTAAAGTGGTAGTAATTGTGATTCAAATAAGGAAAGCTCTTGGGCTTAAAAGCAATGTAAATGCTAAATGATGAAGGGGTAACTTCTAATCTTTCAATTCTTTTTCTGAAGGACTTTCTAAAACGATCTTCACCAACCATCTTTATCGTTGCATTGAGGTCTATATTAGAAATGAATTGCTTCCCGTAGTAAACTTTATCTTTCTTTGTTTTAACTCCGATAAGTTGGTCTTCATCATAGATGAACTCATTGACTTCTTGGTGTTTAAAAATTTCGCCACCAAATTTTCTAAGTTGTCGTACCAATAACTTCGAGATTTGACTCCCGCCATTAATGCACCTCCAAGAACTTTGGATGTATGAATTTACCGATAAGGCATGAACATAAAGCGGTGTTTTTTCTCCATTTCCACCATAAAGTGAATTCGAGCCTGCCAAAACAAGTTTTAAATCTTCATTGTCTGTTAAACCATCCAAGTAGTCTTTGGCCTTTATAGAAAGAACCGATTGATCGTATGGCGCACCTTCCTCAACGTTATACATGGGAAAGGAATCACAAACCCTTCTGATTTTATCACAATATTTTTGAATGGTTGCTCTTTCTTCAGGAAAGAAAACACAAAGCTGATCAACAAAGTTGTCATATCCTTGGGCATGTGGATATTTGTTTGGATCTCCATCAAAGGTAATATAATCATAGGCGTCTTCATCCATTCTCTTCAGTCGAAGACCGTCTATTATTCCTAAGTACTTAAAATATTGATATAGATTTTGACCTTTTTCTAATCCTCCGATATAATGAACTCCTGTATCGAAAATTACTTTATCACGTACGAAAGTTTGAAGGTTACCTCCGTATTGATTGTTTTTTTCTAAAACACAAACTTTAAGTCCTTCTTTTGCTAGAATAATTGAGGAGACTAATCCTCCCATTCCACTGCCAATGATAATTATGTCGTATTGATTTTCCAATTTAAGTGCGCTTTAGGATGTAATAGTTTTTTGTATTGTGTTGTAAAATATATCCAAATTTAAGGAAAACTGAATGTTTATCAATTTCAGAAACCACAATTATTTGCTTAAAGTGATTTTGCTGTAATAAATGATTTAAAAAGTCAGTACTTATTTCCGTTGTAAGTAGCAGAATTTCAGTGTTTGTTAAAGAGATTTCTTCAATGTATTGAATTCTTCTTTTTTGCAATAAATAACTTTGTTTTGCAATGTTTCGTAATGCATCATTTTCAATGTATGTTGTAACTCTTCTCTTAGCTTGTTGAAGTGTTAACATTAAATCCCATATTCCTAAATCTTCTCCTATTCTTAATATTCTAGCATTCGCAGCAAGCATAGGATTGATTTCATAATAAAGGCGCTTATTCATTTCAAATTCTTCCTTGGCTTGTCGAACTACATCATTGCTTTTGTAAAGAAAATTAAGTTTAATTTTTTGTTTGAAATAGTTTTCATCTTCTAACTCATAACGCAAGGATTGAAACCTGGATTTAAACTTTGCACTTATTGATTTTGTGATATCCCGCAGGCTTGCTTCAGGATCTGTTGTTTCGAATGAAATTCTTTCTCCAATTTCTATAGTATGTTTTCCATCATAAATAATGAAATCTCCTTTCGGTAGGAGGTTTGAATTTCCATGAATGTACAAGGGGACAATATCGATGTTATACTTTTGAGCCAAATGGAAAGCGCCTTTGTGGAAACGCCCAATATCACTGGTCAATGAACGGGTTCCTTCAGGGAATATAATGAGTGAATTTCCTTTTTTGATCATTGCTATGAGTTGCTCTTCTCCTTCTTCAAGTCCATTCGATACAGGATAATAACCAGCTAACTGAACTGCTTTTCCGAAAATTGGAGAGTTATAAACCCAATCATTAACAAGGAATATAAATGAAGTGGGTAAGAATCCTATAGACAAGGTGTCTAAAAAAGAGGAGTGATTCGGAATGATGATCGCTGGTCGGTCAAATTTTTCCTTGTGTGGATTTCTGACTTTGTTGATTACGCCATAATTGGAATACATTACTGATTTGATGAACAAAGCAATAACTTTTCTATACCAAATTTGCTTTTTTTCCTTTTTCATGGGAAATAACAACATAAAAACAATACCTAAAAGTGAATAGATAACACCTCCAGCTCCGTAATAAAAGAAAGAGAAAATAGCGGTGATGAACAACCTAAAACTGATGGGAGACTTTCCTTTTTTAGGCCTTTTTTCGATAAAGGTTTTGAAGAGTAAAGGGTAGAGGGAGAAGGTAATCAACATCGCTGCAGTGATTCCAATCAATGAAATTAATGATATGGATTTTAAAGCAGGATGTTTTGCAAATATCAATACTCCAATGGAAAGAATAGTGGTCAAGACGGCCAAAAGAATTGAAGTCCTGTACACTTTTAAATGGTGCTCTCCGGTGGTGTACTTTTGCTGAAGTCCGCTGGTCATGAAAATACTAAAATCTATTCCCAACCCTAAAACTAAAGTGGTCACAATGGTGCTGAATATGTTTAGTTCTAAGTCTAATATGTAGATAAATCCTGTGGTAACCAATCCTGTTAAAACAATTGGTACAATACTCAATAGTGCCAATTCGATCCTTCTAAAGAAAAACAAAAGAATAATAAACACAGCAATAAATGAATAATTCATTAAACTTTTAAAATCCTCTTTGATTTGCCCTAAAAACTGTTCGTTGAGGTGTTTACGATCAATGAGAATTAAATTGTTTTGGGCCAAAGCTTCAATGGCTTTTTCACGATTTATACTGTCTGTTTTGACAATTGTTGAGAGGGTTTGAAATCCATCTTTGTTGGCGTAAAATTCATCTAGAAACAAGGTATTCATCGTTTCATAGTCTTCAATACTCAAAATATCGTATTCTTTATTCAATAAAGTTTCTAAGGATTGGAAAGCACTTTCGTTAAATCCGAGTTTTATAGCTGCTTGATTGACCCTTTGGACAATACTGTCTACTCCTTGCTCGGCCCAAAAGTCATTCCACTGGTCTAGTTTTCTATGTTGATTTTCTTTAGAAAGTAGAACGGCACCCACCGAAGTGTAATCTTCTACAATTCCTTCTGTTTGAAGTTGCTTCAATTGGCGTTCAATACTACTGTTTAGATGCAATAGTGACTCTGTGGTGTCTGAATAAACTGATAAATAAATGCTTTTGGCCCCTATACTTCCTAAACTTTCTAATTGTTGTTCAGAAGCTTTCATGGCTTCGGGAACATAGTTTAAATCGGCAATATTGTTATTGAAACGAACTTTCGAAAAGGTAAATGCTCCAAAAACAACTGCGATTACTGTTACAATGATCAGTACTTTATTCTTTTCGAATGAATGTCCTGCAAAACGATCAAGGATAGTTTCTTTGATGTTGGAGTGCGGTTTGTACAAATGGGGGACAATCAATAAAGCAAAGAAAGCAGACGAAATAACACTAATCGAAGCAAATATTCCCAAATCTTGCAATACTTTCGAGTTGACAAATAAGAGGCATAGAAAAGCTACCGCTGTGGTAATACTGCTGGTAAGAATCGGCTTGGTCACACTTTTATAAAGCGCTTTGATATCGGTATGTTCACGATAATGCGTAATGATATGCAAGGAATAATCGACCGTAATTCCCAGTAAAATTGCGCCAATGCTAATTGAGATTGCTGAAATTGAATCATTGATAAAGTAAACAATAGCCAATGCTAATGAAGCACCGCAAATTGCGGGGATAAATAAAATGATTGGAATGAAAATCTTTTTGTAAAACAAGATCAGAATCAACATTAAAATGGCAATGGAGAAAACAACCGTGCTTTGAATGTCAGTTTTGATTTGTCGGGCATTGGCCAAAGCAATAAATGGTGAACCGAAATAGGAGAGTTCCGCAACTTCTGAATATTGATTGTTGATGACATTTTGATAGGCATATAGACGGTCTACAAAGCCTTCATTCATTTTGGTGTCGGTTCCTGGATAAGTTGGAGTGACAAAAAGCAGGAGTGTTGAGCTGTCTGCAGTACTGATAAATCCATTGTTGATAATGAAATCTTTGGAAACCCCTAATTCTTTTAATTTATTAAGTCCGATGAATGAAAGCCCTAGTGGATCTTTTAAGATAAATTCTCGGGCCACAATTCCTGTGGGAGAAATTAAAGTGTTGTAATTACTTTGGATTTTATGATCTATACTGTCTTTACTCAGCTTTTTTGCTATTTTTTTGTAGTCATTTGTATCCAAAAAATAGGGAAGATGGTCATAGACCAATGAAAATGTTTCGTCAATTTGGTCTGCGTTTACTTTTCCTTGTACGTCCGTATAAAAAAGCGAATCTTGCGCTAAAGAGTCAAGAAAATGCTGAGCAACATCTGCAATTTGATTAAAGCCTTGGCTGTTTTTGGCCTTGACCATAACTGTGATTTTATCAGAGAAGTTGAGTTGTTGTAAAACTTTAGCGGTAATGTCGTTTTCTTCTCCTTGAGGAAGAATATTCGTGATGTCTTCATCAAAGTTGATACGTGTAGCAAAATAAATACAACTGGATAGGGCCACCAGGACAAGAAAGAAAAAGGCCATTCTTTTCTTTTGTATTTTGAAATAGATGTTCGTAAAAAAGTGAATCATAGTGTTTCTTTATTCTTATCGAATTTTTTGAGTAAAAAGTAACTAACAAATCCTACAAGTAATGCTGTAAAGCTCGCTAAGATAATACTCCCTATCAAGTATTCAACAATATGATTTTTAAAATCGACAATCTTTGATACTTCTTCATCGTCAATATCACTGTTCAAAACCAAGCTTCCTATTTTCAATGCGGCAATTACAATGAATGGAATCATTGGGGGAATACTGATGTTTGATGCTGCAAAAGCCAAGAGTTTATTTAATCTAAAGCTAACAGCAAGAAATAGCACAGCGATGGTTTGAAATCCCCAAATTGGAATAATTCCTATAAAGACCCCTAAAGCTAATGATGCAGATTTAATTTTCGGACTATCATTGCTGCCCAAGACATCTTCTTTTATGAATTCACGAAGGCTTTTTTTTTTAAATAATCTAAAAAATGATCGTGGAATAATGTAAAGAATGGTGATTGCCACAAGAACAGTGTTGAGTATACTGATTCTTGTGAAATCTTTGAAGGGTCTAAAGTGACTAACCCTTTCTGACTCATCGTATTTGATTTGAATGGGGATGTTGACTACCGGAATTCCTTTCCAAGCTGATCGAACAATGCATTCAATCTCAAATTCAAATTTTTTGGTCAACCATTTTTTAGGCATGATAGAAATAGGGTAAAGCCTAAATCCTGACTGTGTATCATCAAGCTTCCTACCCGTTTCAAACCAAAACCAAAAGTTAGAAAATTTATTTCCAAAACTGCTTTTTGCAGGAACACCTTCTTGTTGCATGTTGCGTGAACCAATTAACAAAGTCTCTGGTGCCTGTTTTGATGCTGACATCAAAAGAGGAATGTCATCAGGGAAATGTTGCCCGTCAGAATCTATGGTAATGGCATGCGAAAATCCCATTTCCAAAGCCTTTTTAAATCCTTTTCGCAACCCTAATCCTTTCCCTTGATTTTTGGGGAAATGAATTTGAGTAATTTCAGGATAGGCTTTTAAAATTTCCGGAGTACGGTCTGTTGAACCATCATTTACGATGATGATTTCCTGTGGAATAATATATTCTAAAACACCGTCAATAACGCGTTTTAAAGTGTTCTCATTATTATAAGTGGGAATAATAACACAGTAAGCATATTCTTTTTCCGATTCGCTTGTCATTATTAGTTACTTGATTTTTGTTAATTCTTCCTGCGTGAAAACACCTGTGCTTTTGGCCGTTTTTTGAATAAACTTCTTGACCTCTGCATTTGCTGAACTAAAATGCTGTATTATAAACGCTTTATCCGTTTCAATTTCTTTGTTGTACTTTAAAATTGGAGGGGCGTTGTGTTGAATAATTAAACGAATCATCCTGATTTCAATGTTTTGGGGTTGATTTTCTACAGCTTTTTCAAGATGTGCTTTACCTGATTTGAAAAGTTTTAACTTTTCTCCAGGTGAACTACCAAATTTCGAAAGTAATGCTTCTGACGCGCCAAGATAAGCAGAATATAGGTCTTCATTAAGTAATTTAATCTGTGCAACTGTTGAATTGAATTCTACTGCAGATTCTTTGCTATGATGTGCTTTGTGGAAGGCGCTTCGTATTTCCTCTATGCTTTGCGAAGTAATGAAAAATAGAGTGGTTAAGAATAAAAATGTTTTCATGGATTATTTGATTGAATATTTTACGCCCATTTTTAGAGCTACCGTATCATCAAAGTAACATACGTTTTTTACAAGAACTTCACCCTCTGCATCTGTCTTAATTACAATGTTTAACCTTAAGTCAGGTGTTTTTTCTGGATTAATGAGCGCCATAAACTTTATGTTACTAGAGCTTTTCATTACCAACTTTTGTTCCACAATCTGAGCGGTTATTTCTTTTAATATCTGAAGCATACAAACGCCAGGAGTAACAGGGTTGCCTGGGAAATGACCTTTAAAAATGTCATGGTCTTTATTCAGATGAATAAAAGCTTCAAACTCTTGATCCTTAAGTTGCTCTATCTTGTTTAAGGTATAAAATCCTTCTAATAACATATTTATTCTTTATTTGCGAGTAAATCAATGGTATAGGCCATCCCTTTTATTGCTCTGTTGTGTTTTTTTACAAATGGATTGTCTTCATTCCAAACATATCCTGCTAAAACAGCACATATTTTACGTTTAACTTCGGCATCTGCAGGTTGGTGAAAAAACACCTTCTGTAAGTTTCCTGTATACCATTCGCTAACATAGGTAGAAAATACATCAACTCCTTTTTTAATGTATTCGGCATATTCTTTTTCCCAGTCTACTTCTTCACCATTTAACTGACGTGTAATTAGTTTTGCAGACAATATTCCAGATTCAGTAGCGAATGCAACTCCAGATGAAAAAACAGGGTCTAAAAATCCTGAACTATTTCCTGTTAAGGCATATCCTTTTCCATAAAGTTGACGAACAGAACAAGAGTAGTTTTTAAGCATTACTGGTTTAAAAAGAAATTTATTGTCGATGAATCTTTCTTTGTAATGTTTGGAAGACGCAATGACTTTTCGAATTGCAGCTTCAGAGTCACCTTCTTTTGAAAGGCTTTCGATGTATTCGGTAGGGCCAACAACCCCTAAACTAGAAACCCCATTGGAGAAAGGAATCACCCAAAACCAAACTTTGGTTTCGATAATATCAAATGTAATCATTGTTCCCTCTTCACCTTCGGGTCTGTTAATGTCTAAAGTGTGTGTGAAAATTGAGGAATTTCCAGTAATTGTTGAAGGAGCGTCTAAATTCATAAGGTTAGGAAGCACTCTTCCATACCCACTAGAGTCAATAATAAACTTAGCTTTGATTTGTTTTTGTTGCCCTTCTTTATCCTGTATCGTGGTTATCGAATCACTTCCTTCAAATTGGACATCAACGACTTCAGATTCGAATTCAATATCAACCCCTTGACGTTGGACCTCGTTGGCAATGACCAGATCAAAATCTGCTCTAGGAACTTGCCATGTCCAATCCCATCCTTCACCAAACTTGTCGCTAAAATCAAAAACACAAGTTTCTTCATTGCGAATAAATCGAGCACCCCATTTTTTTTCAAATCCGGCAGCTTTTATCGCAGGGATGAGACCTACTTCGTCAAAATGATCCATCACTCTAGGTATAAGACTTTCACCGATTACAGGCCTAGGGAACTTTGCTTTCTCAACAACTTTGACTTTTACATTTTGACCATTGAGATAGGCAGATGAAACACTTCCCGAAGGTCCGGCTCCAATAACAAGAACATCAACTTCTTCTATTTTCATTTCATCACAAAAAAAACATTTATATATTTGCATGCTTTACAACTGAGCACACTTATTTATGTCAAACAAAATTATCTAAATGATCGTCTTAAACAAATTTTTGAATAATAAAGATTTTATAAGTCTTGTAGAGAAAACTAAATCTTTAACAATTCATGAGAACCTCCTTGAAAGTATTGATAAAAACTACACGTTTTTGAAAAGTTTTTCTGCGGACAAAGTGATATATGGAGTCAATACAGGATTTGGACCTATGGCGCAATACCGTGTTTCAGACGAAGATAGGATTCAATTGCAATATAATTTAATAAGAAGTCACGCTTCTGGTGCAGGAAAACCTATGCCAGATGACTTCGTTCGCGCAACAATGATTGCACGATTAAATTCGCTCAGTAAAGCAAAATCAGGAGTTCATCCAAGTGTAATTGAGGTGTTGACAACTTTGATCAATAAAGAGATTTACCCAGTAATATTAGAGCACGGTGGTGTAGGAGCAAGTGGAGACTTGGTTCAATTGGCACATTTGGCCTTGGTTCTAATAGGTGAAGGTGAAGTGATTTTCAAAAATAAAAGACAAGCTACTGCAGAGGTATTTAAGAAGGAGGGAATTGAACCCATTCAAGTAACATTACGAGAAGGACTAGCGCTGATGAATGGAACTTCAGCGATGACTGGAATTGGGTTGATCAATTATCACAATGCCACTAAGTTGTTGCAATGGTCTATGAATTGTTCTGCATTGATTAATGAAATCGTAGAGGCTTACGATGATCATTTTTCTGTTGAGTTGAATTCAGCTAAATTACATGTTGGACAGTCAACTATTGCAGAAGAAATGCGCAACCACCTTAAAGATAGTCAGCTGACGAAAAAAAGGGAACAGCATTTATATACAGGAGAGAATAACGAAGTTATTTTTAAGGAAAAAGTTCAAGAATACTATTCTATACGTTGTATTCCACAGATTTTAGGACCTGTATATGACACCATAGAAAATGTAGGTAAAGTTTTGGAAGGAGAACTTAATTCTGCAAATGATAATCCGATTATTGATAGTGATGTAGAGCAAGTTTTTCATGGAGGGAATTTCCATGGTGATTATGTTTCCTTAGAAATGGACAAATTGAAATTGGTAGTGACCCGCATGACTATGTTGGCCGATCGTCAATTGAATTATTTGATGAATGCTAAAATAAATGAAATTCTCCCACCATTTGTCAATAGAGGTGTGCTTGGGTTAAACTATGGTGTGCAAGGAGCTCAGTTTACATCAACTTCTACAACTGCTGAAAATCAGGCCTTATCAACTTCAATGTACATCCATTCGATTCCTTGTAACAATGACAATCAAGACATTGTAAGTATGGGAACCAATGCGGCGCAAATGGCGAGCCGTACCATTGAAAATGCATTCCAAGTGATGAGTGTTGAGTTAGTTGCTATATATCAAGCAGTTAAATATTTAGGTGTTTTTGATCGTTTATCAAGTAAAAGTCAAAAAATTATCACTAATTTAGAAGGAATAATTCCAGACATCATAGAGGATAAGCCTCTATATCCTGTGATAGAAAAAACGAAAAATTTCATTAAAAACTAAAGTGATGAAAACCTTTTTAACCTTACTACTGATAACACTTTCATATGTGACTTTTTCACAAGAGTTGGCATGCGTTGTTATCGAAAAGAAATATGGATATATTGACCGTGAAGGAACACTTGTTATTCCAGACACTTTTGTTAAAGCCCTAGATTTTAGCGAAGATTTGGCGGGGGGTACATCAATACCAAGGGAGAAGCTTTAGGCGGAAAGTGGTACAGAAATTTAGAACTTTTTAATTAGAATATTATAATGAAATACGCATTGATAACCGGCGGTTCACGAGGAATTGGAAGAGCAATTTGTGAAGCTTTGGCAGAGCATACAGACTATGGAATCTTAATCAACTATAATTCAAACAAGGAGGCCGCAGAAGACACCAAAAAGAGAGTAGAATCATACGGAAATAAAGCAGAGATTCTTGCTTTTGATGTGGCAGATAAAAATGCTGTTGATACAGTTTTGAATGAATGGCAAGAGCGCAATCCTGAAGCGTGGATTGAAGTCCTTGTCAATAACGCAGGAATTACAAAAGATGGTCTTTTTATGTGGATGAAAGAAGAAGATTGGTCGAGCGTAATCAACACAAGTTTAAATGGCTTTTTTAACCTGACGCAATTCGTAATTCAAAAAATGTTACGTAAAAGATATGGACGTATTGTAAATATGGTTTCAGTATCTGGCGTTAAAGGAACACCTGGACAAACGAATTACTCTGCTGCAAAAGGAGCCGTTGTGGCAGCAACAAAAGCATTGGCTCAAGAGGTTGCCAAAAGAAACATTACTGTTAACGCTGTTGCTCCAGGATTTATCAAAACAGATATGACAGGTGAATTAAACGAAAAAGAATTGGTGAAATTGGTTCCTGCGAATCGTTTTGGAGAAGCCAAAGAGGTTGCTGATTTAGTTCAGTTTTTAACTTCGGACAAAGCTTCCTATATTACAGGAGAAGTAATCAATATTAATGGTGGAATTTATTCTTAAATAATCATGGATAATCGCGTTGTAATCACAGGTATGGGAATTCATTCCTGTATTGGGAATAACTTAGAGGAAGTGACTCAATCTCTATTTGAAGGGAAATCAGGGATTGTTTTTGATCAAGAAAGAAAAGAATTTGGTTTTCAGTCTGCATTGACAGGGAAAATCGATAGGCCTGAACTAAAGAAACTATTGAAGCGCAGACAGCGCATTAGCATGGGGGAAGAAAGTGAGTACGCTTATTTGGCGACCATTGAAGCTTTAGAGAATGCAAAAATTGATCTCGACTTTTTTGACCATAACGAAGTGGGGTTAATATATGGAAATGACAGTGTCTCAAAATCCATCATTGAAGCAACGGATATCATGAGAGAAAAAAGAGATACCGCCTTAATTGGTTCAGGTGCAATCTTTAAATCTATGAACTCAACAGTAACCATGAACCTTTCAACGATATTCAAAATGAGAGGGGTAAACATGACCATTAGTGCTGCTTGTGCAAGTGGTTCTCATTCTATTGGTTTAGCTTATTTGATGATTAAGAATGGACTTCAAGATATGGTTATCGCTGGTGGAGCTCAGGAAGTTAATAAATACGCAATGAGTAGCTTTGATGCTTTGGGTGTTTTTTCTCCTGATGAAGAAAACCCAACTGCAGCGTGTAGACCTTTTGATTCAACAAGAAATGGACTCATTCCAAGTGGAGGTGGAGCAACTTTAATTATTGAAAGTTATGCATCTGCTAAGAAAAGAGGAGCACCGATTATTGCAGAAATTTTGGGCTATGGCTTTTCGTCTAATGGCGGACATATTTCAACACCTAATGTTGTAGGACCTGCTACTGCTATGCGAAAAGCACTTAAGCAAGCCAATTTAGAACCTAAAGATATTGAATATATTAATGCGCATGCTACTTCAACTCCGATTGGTGATGCCAACGAAGCCCAAGCTATTTTAGATGTTTTTGGAGAAAATGGTCCTTTTGTAAGTTCAACTAAGTCAATGACAGGGCATGAATGTTGGATGGCAGGAGCGAGTGAAGTCATTTATTCTACCTTGATGATGCAGAATAATTTTATAGCACCAAATATTAACTTTAAAGAAGGAGATGAAAAGACCAATAAAGTTAATATCGTAAATAAGACAATTAAGAAAGATTTTGATATATATTTGTCTAACTCTTTCGGGTTTGGAGGTACAAACTCCGCACTAATATTAAGAAAATTAATTGAATAACTATGGAGATGAATAAAATTATCGAACAAGTAAATGAAGTACTTGTAGATGAGTTTGAGGTAGAGGCAGATACGATTGTTCCTGATGCGAATTTAAGAGAAACGCTAGATTTAGACAGTCTAGATTATGTTGACCTTGTTGTGGCTATTGAATCAATCAGTGGAGTAAAATTAGGGGAGGAAGATTTCAAAGGAATTGAAACATTCCAAGACTTTTACAATGTGCTTCAATCCAAAATTACGGAAAAAGTGAGTTAAATGTCAGAGTGGAAAGGAGCTTCAAAGGGCAGTGTTACGGGATATAAAATATTTGTGTTTTTTATTCATAACATTGGCTTAAGGTTTGCTTATTTTATTCTCATTTTTGTCGCTTTGTACTACTTTCTATTCTCATGGAGCAGTAGCAAGAGCATATACTATTACTTAAGAAAAAGACAAGGATTTTCTGTTCTGAAATCTTTTTTTGGAATCTATAGAAGCTATTATGTGTTTGGACAAACACTTATTGATCGTATCATGATTTCATCAGGTAAAAAAGAGCGATTTACGTATGAGTTTGATGGAATAGAAAAGATAAAAGAGGTGATCCAACAAGGAAATGGAGCTGTTTTGATCAGTGCACATGTCGGTAACTTCGAAATATCAGAGTATTTTTTGGAAGATTTAGACGAAAGTTTAATTACCAATATTGTAACTACTGACCTAGAACGAAAAAACATTAAGGAATACCTAGAGAATTTATCGTTAAAATCAAGAATGAAGTACATCATCATTCAGGAAGATATGTCACACATTTATGAGTTTAACGAAGCTTTGAGCAAAAATGAGTTCATTTGTATCACAGGAGATCGCTATATGCCTGGAAGTAAATTTTTGGAGACAGACTTTATGGGAGAAGCAGCTCGATTTCCAGCAGGACCGTTTAAAATAGGTTCAAGACTTCGAGTGCCTGTTCTTTTCGTATATGTTATGAAAGAAAGTGCGACGCATTATCATTTGTATGCTAGGGTGGCTGATGTAAAACACAGAAATGAACAAGTATTATTAGAAAGTTATGTGAATAGCATTTCAACAATTGTAGATAAATATCCCTACCAATGGTTTAATTATTTCCATTTTTGGAATAAACCATAATTAAACCTAAATAGAGATTAATGATTGAAGAGCAGTATGATGCGATAGTGATTGGTTCTGGAGTCGGTGGTTTAGCCACTGCAATAGCGCTAGGTGAAAATGGATTTAAGGTACTTGTTGTTGAACAACATGAAGTACCAGGAGGTTGGAGCCATAGTTTTACATTAGAAGGCCAAAGATTTAGTCCAGGAGTGCATTATGTTGGACAATTAGGAGAAGGTCAAACAGCCAATGAAATGTACTCTAAACTGGGAATTGCGAATGACATTGTCTTTTTTAGAATGAATCCTAATGGATTTGAACATTGTCATGTCGGCAATGAAAAATTTGATATCCCAGAAGGACTTGAAAATATGATTGCTGCTTTTCAAAAACGTTTTCCTGAAGAGAAGAAGAATATTGATAAGTACTTAAGGTTGGTCAACACTGTGAGTTATCAACTTCAATTGATGACCACCTTCAAAACTTTTTTCGAAAAAATTACCGCTCCTTTTAAAACGAAATATGTCGGTAAATTCGGCCTGTTTAGCTTGAAAAGAGTCATCGGTTGGCACGTAAAAGATCCTTACCTTAAAGCATTTTTGAACATTCAATGTGGTGATCATGGTTTACCACCAAGTAGGGCCGCTTTTCCTGTGCATAGTGCTGTTATGGGACACTACATGAATGGTGGTTATTATCCACATGGAGGTGGTGGTGGAATCGTGAAAGGAATGACCAATGCCGTAAAAAGACACGGTGGTAAAATTCTGCTCAATACGTCGGTCAACAAAATTGTGATGAATGATCAAAATGAGGCGGTCGGTGTTCAAATTGATGGAGGGAAAGTGATTAAAGCCAATTGTATTGTCTCCAATACCGATCCGCATAAAACCTATAAAGAGCTAGTGGGTGAAAAATACTTAAGCAAAAAACTACTCAAAAAACTTGGCAATACAAAGTACTCGGTGACTTCGTTTATATTGTTTTTAACACTAAAAATAGATTTGACAGATAAAAACATTGATTCTGGAAACTATTGGATGATGAAAAATGAAGATATTGATCGACATTACTCTGAATTGATAAAGGAAGATGTAACAAAAGGAGAATCATTTCCTGGAGTTTTCTTGAGTTGTACAACTTTAAAAGATCCCGCTAGTTATAATGGTGTTCATCACAATTTTGAAGTCGTTACCTATGTTGATTATAACTGTGTGAAGGATTTTTCACATCTAAAGGACTATAAAACTGAAGATTATTTAGCCTTTAAAGAAAAAGTAAAAAATAAGTTGTTGAACAATGTGGAGGAGTTGATTCCCGGAGCTAAAGACTGTATAGAAATCGCAGAATTAGGTACTCCTTTGACCAACGAATATTATATTAATAGCACGGATGGAAACGTATATGGGACGGAGAAAACATTGCGAAATGTCGGGCCGCTTTCTTTTAAGAACAAATCTGAAATAAAAAACCTCTACCTAGCAGGTGCAAGTACTTTATCTCACGGTGTTTCTGGAGCTACTTCTTCAGGTATTAATGCTGCTGCCAACATCTTAAATGTTCATGCTTCTGAAGTGTTGAGTACTAAAAATGACCAGGTTCTGCGGGTGTATGACGCTGAAGACAGCAGTACTTGGCCTGAATGGGTACATACAAAAAGAGCAACAAAAGCTAAAAGAGCAGAGTCATAGTAGGCTTTTTGTAAATTCACTCAGCTTATTGTCTTAAACCCTTACACCAACGATACAAACATCATCAAGTTGTTCATAGTTTCCTTTCCAGGTGTTTAGCTCGTTCTGGAATGAATTGGTTTGTTCTGTAAAAGATTTAACGCTGACATCTGTCATGAATCGTTTCATTCTTTTGGTGGTGTACTTTTTGTTTTTTGTTCCCCCAAATTGATCTTGGAAACCATCGGATAATGCATAGATGATATCTCCTTTCTGCAATTGGAAAGTAATGGTGTCAAAAGGATGACTAAAATAGGGGTAGTAACCAATGGGTGAACGGTTTGCCCTAATTTCTAATAAATCGTTTTCAAAGGATTTATATTTGTTTTCAGGCAATGGAATAACAGATGAGTTAATGCCTTCTCTTAAAATATAAATACTGTTGTTGGCTCCTGCATATTTTAACTCATTTGTAATGGGGTCCCAGATGCAGAGCGTCATATCCATTCCGTCTTGTGTTACAGTCTGGTTTTCTTCTTGATTAAGAGAGTGGTTAATTCCTATTTTCATCTCATCAAGTACTTTTCCTGGGTCTGTAACCTTTCTTTCAACAATGATTTCATTTAACAGTCGAACACCAATAATACTCATGAAGGCTCCCGGCACACCGTGTCCTGTACAGTCAACTACAGCCCATGCTATTCTATTGTCGTGGGTTTTACTGGACCAAAAGAAATCACCGCTCACAATGTCTTTTGGTTGATTAAATATAAAGTACTCTGGAAAAATCGATTTGTGGGACTTACTGCCTAAAAATATCGCTTCTTGAATCCTTTGCGCATAGTTTAAGCTGTCCGTCATTTCTTTGTTTTTTTGCTTAATGATTAAGCTTTGTTCAGAAAGCAAAAGATTTAACTTTTTCAGCTTTTTATAGTTGAAAAAGATAATGAATACAATCAAAAACAATAGGAGGGAAGTAATGATGAAAAATAAAATGATGTTATTTTGTCGTTTTGCATCAACTTCTTTTTTTTCAATCTCTAAATTTTTTAATGCAATTTCTGCATTGTGCTTTTCTATTTCAGCAGCCTTCGCTTTGTTGTACTGGTCGAGTAGCTGAATTTTTAGCTCTTTCTTCTCCAATTCATTTTCTACAAAACGCAGTTTTATTTGCTGTAATTGATTCTCCCGACTTAGTTTATTGATTTCTAAAAAGAACTTTTCTGCTTCTAAATCTTCTTTTTGATTTCTTTCTTCAATACGCGCAATTGCTTCATCGTCCTTGAGTGATTTTAGTTCGTCTAACTCTTGTTTGGCTTTTATGATTTGTGCTTTACGGGCCTCAAATTGTTCAATCTCCTGACTTAGGTTTTTAACGTAGTTTTTTAATTTGTATTCCTTGGCCAAACTAAGGGCATCCTGATAATGAGTAGAGGCGTCCTCTAGTTTATTCTGAAGTACATAACTGCGGGCATATTGTCTGTGGTATAAAATGGTTAAATCTACAAACTCATCGTCTTTGTTCTTGCGATTTGAACGTCTGTAGAATCGTTGCCCTTTGTTTATATTGTCTTCCTCCTTAATGAAATAATCTCCCATTAAAATATAGGTTTCTACTTCAAGCTTGGAATTGTTGTCGGACTTTGCAGTTTTCAATTGTGCTTCTAATTCATCGATACTTTTCTGACCAATAACATTGAGACTCAGGATGAGAGTCATCGCAATAGTGAATATTAAAAGTATTCTATTTTGAAACATTGAATAATTATACTAGATTATTTACTTCAAATCGGACGAGCTAAAGTACAAAAAAATTATTCTATTTGAACGTTGAAAACCTCTATTGATAAAGTAATCGCCCTAGAAGTTATGTCATGTTCTGAAAATGTGAAAGTTACTTGTTGAACTAAATTTTAACCAAGGCATAGATTTATCTCTGTTTTTTACAAACTTTGGTTCCCGATGAATAGGGTGGGTAAAAGTTAGTTGAAGAAAGTATCAGAAGAACGATTTACTTGAAGAAAGTCAAAGAAAGTGCTTAAGATTTATTTATGTTAAATCGGTAACCGTAAGTAAGGCGCAAATAATAATAGAGTTGATTGTATCTAAATTCTTTAAATCGAATGTTTTTTTGGTCGAAAGAGGAAGTGAGCATTAAAAACCAATCTGTAACATTATATCCAGCCTGTAGTTTTAAATCTACACGTGGCGCCATTCCTAAAAATCCTCTTTGGGTGTCGGCATAGTTATACACTTTTGTTTGAACTACCGCACCGATTCCTGCAAAAGCACCAAATTGCCATCCATTGATGTTGTTTATGTAGGCATAACCAGGAATTCCTCCTACATCAAATGCAGAAATTGATTTGGCCGTATGAATGGAAGGAGTAGAAGTGAAATATTCATGAGGAATTAAACTGTTACTGGCTGTAACTCCATGAATGTTTGAGGTCATACGCAAATAAAATCCATGTACGGGTTTTTTATACCTTCCAACTATTCCTAAAGCAGCTTTCATGTTTAGTTCATGATTAAAAAAATGATAAGCGTTGACTCCAAAAGAGGCAGATTGAATTTTATCGTTTATGTAATACCCTGAAGTGGTAGTTGGGATAGTGTCTGAAATGTAATTGGCTTTCTTTATTCCATACCCTATGTAATCATGGAAGTCTACCCTGAAATACCAGTTTTTAAGACTGAATTGCAGCCCCAAATCAAAGTATTTTGTTTGACCATATTTCTCTGTGTTTCGAATATATCCAGGGAGTTTATAGTTGATGTTAATGGCAAACCATTTATAGGCTACACCAATTCCATTTATAACGTTGAGGTTGGCGCGGTAGGTTAGTTTATCGAACTCACCAAAATTATCTTTAAAACTAAAAGGTGCATCGCGAATCGATAAAGAGGTGTGCACTACCAGTCTGTTTTTATGCATAGCATAAGCCAGGCTATCATTTTGTGCGGAAGTGTAACCTGATAAAAGAAAAAGTATGAGTATGAATTGTACAACTTTCATCGTGTGCAAATTTAGTTATTCAAATTAAATTGCGACTATGTGCGTCAACTTTATATTTTTGTAGTCTTAAAACACAGATATAGATTAATTTTGTTTCTCGATTATGAAGAAAATATATAAATTCCTCCTCAATACACTTCCGCGACCTTTATTGATTCGCTTGAGTTTTGTTTTTAAAAGAATCGCTCCATTTCTTTATAAAGGGAATAAGGTCGCGTGTCCTGTTTGTGAACGCTCTTTTAGTAAGTTCTTATCTTATGGTTCTGAAGTGGCGCACAGAGAAAATGTATTGTGTCCTTATGACTTGACTTTGGAACGTCACCGTTTAATGTGGTTGTATCTTCAACAAGAGACTGATTTCTTTACCAACAAGCAAGAAGTCTTGCATATTGCACCTGAACAATGTTTTCATGGGAAATTTAAAGCGCAAAAGAACCTGAAATATTTAACGGGTGATTTGGTTTCTCCTTTAGCGGAGTTGCATTTTGACTTGCACGAAATTCCGTTGGAAGATGATCGTTTTGATGTAATATTTTGTAATCACGTTTTGGAACATGTGGACGATGCCTTACAATGCATGAGAGAACTGCACAGGGTGATGAAGCCAGGTGGTTGGGGAATCTTTCAAGTACCTCAAGACTTGACCAGAGAAATTACTTACGAAGACCCAACGATTACCTCTCCGGAGGAACGCGAAAAGCACTTTTGGCAAAAAGACCATGTCCGACTTTTTGGATTGGATTATCCTGAATGGTTAAAACGAGCTGGATTTGAAGTAGAAGAGTTTCATACTTCGGATGAATTTCCACCTGAAGATATTGAACGCTACCGTTTAATGTCAAAAGAAATTCTATATATTGCTAGAAAAAAAGCATAATGAATTTTAAATTTTGGATGACAATAGCGTTAATTCCTGTTTTAATTCAATGTACGAATAACAATACTAAGGTAGAACAGAAGTTTGAACCCTTAGACTCAATTGCTTTCAATCAGACCTTAATTGATTTGGGAGAAAAGCTATTTTTTGATCCTCGATTGTCAATCAATAACACGGTTTCCTGTGCTTCCTGTCATCATCCTGACAAAGCTTTTACAGATGGAAAAAAACGAAGTATTGGCATTCATCAAAGGGTAGGGAAAAGAAATGCTCCTTCGCTGTGGAATGTGAAAAATCAAGACCTTATGATGTGGGATGGAGGCGTAAGATCCTTAGAACATCAGGCAATCGTTCCACTTCAGGATACCAACGAAATGGGCGTGTCAATTAATGATCTCTTTCCAAAATTAGCAGAAATTCAATATTATGATAGTTTGGCGAAATTGCTTTATGATCGATCTTTTGATCCTTTTGTATTGACCAGAGCATTAAGTGCTTTTCAAAGGAATATTTACCAAGAAAACAGCGAATATGATGAGTGGAAAAATAAAGGCGTTCTAAAAGATTCTGCTTTGCTTAGAGGTTATTCACTTTTTAATGAGAAACTGAATTGTGCGCAGTGTCATAGCGGCAGTAATTTCACCAATAATTCAATGCAAAACAAAGGTCTTTATGTTGAATATGAAGATTTAGGTAGGTTCAATATAACGCTCGATTCAGCTGATATTGGTAAATTTAAAGTCCCTACATTGAGAAATGTTGGGATAACTGCACCCTATATGCACGATGGTTCTTTTGAAAGTTTATACGAGGTGATTATGCATTATGAAAAAGGAGGAAAGTCAAACCCGAATAAAAGTGAACTAATTCAACCATTTGTTTTGACCAATCAAGAACGTGAGGACTTATTGTATTTCCTAAACGCATTGACAGATCAGCGTTATGTCAATTAGTTGCTAATTTAGATTGAAAAACACAATAATTGGCGTACTTTTGTTTGTCGTTATATTAGTTTACTATATCCAATGTTTATGAAGTGTACAGCTCGATTTTATAAGATGAATTATGATTTTTCTCCTGAATTTGCAGAAGCGCATCACGAGGGGAAAGAGTCTGAAAACAATCGTTTACATGATTGGGAGGATGAATTGGCCATTACGACTGATGTTGTTGACATTGAAGTCCTAGAGAACTCCACTTATACCATTCAAGGTGAAAAGGGTGGGGAAGCTTTTTCTGAAGTTGTTTCCAATATGTTGGTGTTTAATTTGATTGGAGCAGAAGGAGAAATTACTCAAATGGCCTGTTCTCATGTTTTGGTTCAAAATTATGAAATTGAAAAAGGTGATGATTTTATTCATCTTAATGTATATTTAGAAGAAAGAGAGCCTTTAACCAACCCAATTCCTGGTATTTATATCGCCATCCAAGATTTTCCTAAATCATTGATCGGTTGATTTTAGAAGCTAAAAATATCAGCTTTTCCTACGCTTCTTCTCTTCCTGTTTTTAAGGAGATTAGCTTTGATTTACTGTCTGGTGAGGTAATCAGTATTGTTGGACCAAGTGGGACAGGTAAATCTACTTTGTTGAAATGTTTGGCTGGTTTGGAAGATTTAAATCAAGGCACTGTCCTGCTAGAAGGTGAGGAGGTGTTTGGTCCTAAAAATCTGCTTATTGCAGGGCATCCTGAAATTGCATTGGTCAACCAATTGTTCGAGTTGGATGATTATTTTACAGTAAAAGAAAATATCTCAAATCAGCTCCATCATTTGTCTCTGAAAGACAGAACCAGCTTTGTGGATGAATTGCTCAATATTTTTGAGTTGGAAAAACTGGCTGGAGTTCAGTCTAAAGATATTTCTGGAGGTGAACAGCAAAGACTTTCTATGGCTTGTGCATTGGCCAAGGAACCACGCTGTTTGTTACTTGATGAGCCTTTTGTTCACTTAGATGTTCATTTGAATAAGAAAATAGGAGAATACATCAGGAAGTTAGCACAGGTTAGAAATATGGGGGTTGTTTTAGTTACTCATGACGGTAGTGAAGCTTTGTCTTGGTCTGATCGAATTTTAATGATGAGAAATCAAGGAATCACTTCAGAATACACCCCAATTCAAGCTTATTTTAAACCTAAAACTTTGTTCGAAGGAAGGTTTTTTGGTGAACTGAACAGTGTTTATATCCATGGAAAACAAAAATTGTTTAGACCGACGGAATATTCTTTGAAGAATACTAAAAGCAAAGTTAAAATTGATGTAAATTGGTTGAAAAGTCACTTTAAGGGTCCTTTTTACGCCAATTATTTTGAATTAAATAACGGAAAAGAAATAGTGCTGTACGCAGCTGAAGAGTTAAAAACAACTAAAGAAATATATGTCTGACTCAACAGGATCTAAAAAAGAAGACCAAAACAATATCCGAGTGGTCAAAGAAGAGAACAAAGGAAGGAGTTTAACTTGGTCTGAAATGTGGCAACTCACAAAAATCAGCTTTAAGGAATTCTTAAGTGGTGATAGTTTTATGCATGGAGCTGCCTTGGCTTACTATGCCATTTTCGCATTGGTGCCTATTATTTACTTATCGATTACCTCTTTTGGATTAATCGTTGGTCAAGATAAAGTCATCGAGATTGTAGGTGATTTAATGGAGTCAAATATGGGGATAACGGACGTTTCTTCTTTCACAGACTTGATGTATAAATGGGAAATAGGAAAGGGAGGAACTACTTTATTGCAAATTCTGGGAATAACAGCTTTGATATTTACATCAACGGCAATGTTTAATTCATTAAGTAAAAGTCTGAATACTTTTTTTGGAATTATTCCTATTCGTCACTACAATGCATTGCTAGAAACTTTGGTGAAACGCTTAATCTCTTTTGGATTAATGGCGGTGTTTGCCGCAATTGTGCTGGTCATCTATTTTGCTCAATCGGTATTGATTGCTGTAGGGACAAGGGTACTGTCTAATGGTAGTTTCTTCCAAGAAGTGATGTTCTCAATTTTGGAACATGTTTCGATTTTAACCATCAACTTCTTGGTCTTTACATTCGTGTTTAAATATCTTCATGATGGTGTTGTTCGATGGAAACTAGCGATGTCTGGGGCTTTGTTCACAGCTGTTTTACTCTACGGTGGACAGTTAGTGATCAATTATTATTTGGCCAATTATTTCTTTGCAGCAAACAGTGGGGTGGCAGGAACCTTATTGGCTGTTTTAACATGGATTTTTTATACTTCACAAATTATATTTTTAGGAGCAAAGTACACTTCTGTTTATGCCAGAATGGTAGGTACACCAATTAGAGCTAAATAATATTCAACAGTATTCCAACTTAAAAATCGGGTTGAGCTTCAAAAAATATTTTTTCTTTGGTTCGGGGGTGTTCAATCTCTAATGTTGTGGCGTGTAGGTAGAGTCGATCTGCGACTTTTCCGTACAAATCATCACCTTTGATGGGTAGGTTTAAGCCTTTGCTGTGTGCACAATGTACCCGCAATTGATGTGTTCTCCCAGTTATGGGTGTAAGTTCAATTCTTGTCATGCCTTTTCTTCGCTCTAAGACTTTCCAAATGGTTCGTGCCGATTTGCCATTTTCAAAATCAACTTTCTGACGTGGTCGATCCAAGACGTCTAAAGTCATGGGCAGGTCAATAATCCCTTCTGTTTCTTTTAAATAACCATTCAAAAGTGCGGTATATGTTTTCTTTACAGTTCTTTTGATGAATTGTTGCTGTAACTTCTTGTGCGCAATTAGATTTTTCGCAATGATTAATAGACCAGAGGTTGACATGTCTAGTCGATGAATCAACAAAGGTCCTTCAGCCTCTGGATATCGCTTTCTAATTCGCGCATAAACAGAATCGTAGATTTCTTTTCCAGGAACCGACAATAATTCGTGAGGTTTGTTAACCAATAGAATATCTTCATCTTCATAAACGGTATGAATAACCTTGTCAATTCCTGGATTGGTCAATAGCGGGTTGTCGTCAACTTCCATTCCTTTGAGCATGTGTGAGAGAATGGGTTTACATTTTCCTATACAAGCTGGATAATACTGCTTATGTTTTCTGACTTCTGTTCCTGGAGGAGCGCCCCACCAAAATTCAGCCAAAGCAACAGGTTTTAATTGGTGACTAAATGCATAATGTAAAAGTTTGGGTGCTGCGCATTCTCCTGCTCCGGCTGGTGGTTTCTTGAATGCAGTATGTTTAAAAATATCGAGCAAAGCAGCTTTTTCACCTGCTTGATTTAAAAACATATAGGACTTAAATAACTTTTGCTGAAGTTGGGCAGAATCGTGTTTGCGTTGTTCTTGTAGAAAGTTTAATTTATCTTTGAAAGGAGCGATTTTCGATTCAAGGGCAGTCAATTGATCGATATGACCTTTTTTGACTTTCGCTAATTTTGTCTTGTAAGCAATGCTTTCCTCGGCCAATGACTTCATTAAAGTTTGTAATTCATTTTCAGGGAGTGACTGCTGTCCAATTTGACGTTTTTTTTTGCGATTGGCTTTAGCAATTCTCATTTCTTCTCGCAATTCAGCTTCTTCTTTTTGGAGTTTTTGTTTTAATGCTAGGTACTCTGATTGAAGATCTAAAAAAGTAGAATTTCTTTCAAGAGCACTAATTTCAGCATTGATGGCATTGATTTCTTGTTCACCTGATAAAAAGAAACTGCCTTCAGTTAGCATATCAAAAACTGGAGGAACGAAGTATTCATGATGATTTGAATTGGCAAGTTTACCTGAGAATGCTGCTAAATAACCCAATTCACCAGCCTTGTTTTCTACCACTAATACACCAAACATTTTACCGATCTCGAGGCCTTCTGAATTAGCATTTAACCCAAAATTGTGTTTCCAATCATTTGACTCTATGTGTTGCTGTAATTCTTCTGCAGCTTGAATGGCCAATGGATGTGGAGTGTAGTAAAATGGAAAAGTGAATTTTTCAGGTACAGTTAGACCTGCAAGATGAGATTTAAAATGGATGAACTTTGAAGGGTTTTGCATCTTACTTTTCCGCTGATGTTGAGTTTGGGTGCAAATATAAAATGATTTTACTGAATTTACATGTGGTTTATTCAAAGAATAACGGTCATTTAAAACCTATTGGAAAGTGATGATAAAGCTAATTTGTATCGCGCTAAAATGCACAATAAGCAATCCATATCAATAATCTCAATAAAAAGCGACAAAGTCCTTATTCATTCACTGTTTAACACAATAATTTAACTATTTTTGCTATTTGAAAAATATTGCAATTAAAGAAGAATGAAAATTTCATATAACTGGTTAAAAGATTACGTAAAAACAGAGCATTCACCACAACGTTTAAGCGAAATCCTTACGGATACAGGGCTTGAAGTAGAAGGGCTTGAAAAGGTAGAGGTAATTAAAGGCGGACTTAATGGTGTTGTAATTGGTCAAGTGACCAGTTGTGAACCTCACGAAGGCGCTGACCGTTTAAATGTAACCACCGTTAATATCGGGGAGGACGAAGAGCTACAAATTGTTTGTGGTGCACCCAATGTAGCAGAAGGACAAAAAGTTGTTGTGGCTACTGTTGGAACGACATTGTATCCGAATCCAGATGAACCATTCAAAATAAAGAAAGCCAAAATTAGAGGGGTTGAGTCATTTGGGATGATTTGTGCTGAAGACGAACTTGGCTTAGGGAAGTCCCATGAGGGAATTATGGTTTTACCCGAAGAGGCCAAAATTGGACAAGGAGCAGCTGAGTATTTTAACTTAGCAGATGACTATAGAATCGAAATCGGATTAACACCAAATAGAAGTGATGCTTTAGGTCATTTAGGTGTAGCACGTGACGTTGTGGCGTATAACAAAGTACATAAGGTAGAGAAAAGCTCTCTTCAGATGCCTGATGTTAGTGCTTACGAAGTTTTTGAAAATGGCGATAAAATAAAAATATCAGTAGAATCTCCTGAAGATTGTCCTCGTTATATGGGGTGTGTTGTTTCAAATCTAAAAGTGAAGTCTTCTCCTGATTGGCTGAAAAACTACCTGTTAACAATTGGACTTACGCCGATCAATAACGTTGTAGATGTGACGAACTTTGTGATGCATGAACTGGGAACCCCCTTGCACGCTTTTGATTTGAGCAAAGTAGGAGATAAAATTGTTGTGAAACGCGCTCAGGAAGGTGAGAAATTTACCACTTTGGACGACGTAGAACGTACAATGACTGACCAAGACCTCATGATTACCAATGGGAAAAAGAACCTTGCTATTGCAGGTGTATTTGGTGGTAAAGAATCTGGAGTTAGTGAAGACACAACTGCTATTTTTATCGAAGCGGCTTATTTTAATCCTGTGAGTGTTCGTAAAACTGCTAAACGCCACGGGTTAAATACAGATGCCTCATTCCGCTATGAAAGAGGTGTAGACATTTGTATGATTGAATTTGCGATGAAGCGAGCGGCAACCTTGATTGCTATGCTAGCGGAAGGAAATATAACGCATGAACCTATTCCTCATTATCCAAAACGTGTTGAACCGACTGAAGTTATGTTTAGCTACACGAGGTGTAACCAGTTGATAGGTAATGATATTGATGTTGACAAAGTGGGGGAGATCTTAAACGCTTTGGATATTCAAATTTTGCAAAATAATGGCGACCAAGTGAAGTTGAAGATTCCAACCTACCGTGTTGACGTTACACGTGAAGCAGATGTTATTGAAGAGGTGTTGAGAATCTATGGATTCAATAATATTGAACTGCCGCAAAAGTGGAACATTAGTTTGTCGAGTCAAAACTTACGTAGTGAAGAAATGCGCTTGAATACCATTGCAGATTTATTGGTCTCACAGGGATACTTTGAAATGATGAACAATTCATTAACTTCAAGTAACTTGATTGAAAATCATGGTGGTGAGGCCTTCTCAAACGATCATTCTGTAAGAATGCTGAATCCTTTAAGTTCTGATTTAGATGTATTGAGACAATCCCTTGTTTTTCAGGGGTTAACAACTGTGGTTCACAATATAAACCGTCAGAATTCTGACCTTGGTTTGTTTGAGTTTGGAAAGATTTACCAAAAGTTCAATGGTGAATTTAAAGAAAATAAACGCTTGTCGATATTTTTAACCGGATCAAAAGAACCTGAACAATGGAATTCTAATCAAGAAGAGGTTTCCTTCTATACTTTAAAAGGAATTGTTACTGCAATTTTAGACCGTTTAGGATTGGACCATATGGCTTCAATGAAAGGATTGAAAAAATCAATCTTAGAAGACGGAATGCAGCTTTATGTTCAGAAAGATAAGATTGGAGAAATAGGGTGGACAAGTAATGAATTGAATAAAAGTTTAGGTTTAAAGAAAAAGGTTTATGTTGCTGATTTAGATTGGGATATGATCATAAGTCTGGGGAACAGAAACAAGGTTTTATTTACTCCACTACCAAAGACTTTTGCAATGCGTCGTGACTTTTCTTTATTGTTAGACCGATCAGTAACCTTTCAAGAAATAGAAGAAGTGGCGCGTAAAACAGATAGGAAATTACTGAAAGAAGTAAACTTATTTGACGTTTACGAAGGCGATAAATTACCAGAAGACAAGAAGTCCTACGCAGTGAGTTTTTACTTTCAAGATGAGGAAAAGACCTTGAAGGATGACCAGATTGATAAAATCATGGAGAAAATCCGTGTCCAATTAGAGAAACAATTGAGTGCTGAACTAAGAAAGTAATCATTACTTATTAAGCAATACGAAAAAGAATAATATTATGGCAATTAAAAATTACAATCACACCGTTGCAGAACGTCTAATGCGTTACGTACAAATCGATACAACAGCAGATCCCAATTCAACTTCTTTTCCTTCTACGGAGATCCAAAAAGATTTAGGTAGACTCTTGGTGCAAGAATTACTTGACTTGGGTGTTGAGGATGCTGAAATGGATGAATGGGGTTATGTATTTGGAACGGTAAAAGGAAATACATCGAATGATGTTCCAACAGTATGTTTTTGTGCACACATGGATACTGCTCCAGATGTTACAGGGAAAAACGTAAAGCCAATTCTACATAAAAACTATGACGGTAAACCAATCACACTTCCAGACGATACAACCCAAGTAATTACAACAGAAAAACATCCTTACCTTAAAGAAAAGATAGGTGATGATTTAATTACTGCAAGCGGAAAAACACTTTTGGGAGCAGATGATAAAGCGGGTGTTGCTTGTATCATGGATTTTGTGGAATACCTGATGGGGAATCCAGGAATCAAACATGGTGATATCCGTATTTTATTTACGCCAGACGAAGAAGTTGGAAGAGGAGTTGACCATTTAGATATGGAAAAACTGAATGC
>Ga0209075_1000192_pt1 | contig 56397 bp, 47 predicted proteins | sample Stecom2011_FD_187523 | JGI IMG/M metagenome (GOLD analysis project Ga0209075, IMG submission 187523) | Agricultural soil microbial communities from Utah to study Nitrogen management - Steer compost 2011 (SPAdes) (version 2) | ecosystem: Environmental > Terrestrial > Soil > Agricultural land...
TTCCTGATAATGCAGGCCATTGGTTTCTGTAGTTAATAGCAAACCTTGGACAGCCATGGCTACCCGCAAACGCCGGATTCAAGTATATAGGATTCGCATAGAATTGCGAAAACTGAGGGTCCTGAGCATGAGCCTCTCCGAGTAATATGATTGAGAATATAAACAACAACAACTTTTTCATAATATTTCTCTCCTTTCTATATGTTTAAAAATTTAGCAGCATATCGACTTGGCTTTAAAAGTATCTTCATCGTAACTTGATGAGATAGAAGCTTGTCATTTAACAATCTGCTTTTTGTGTAATCAATATTGTAGTGAAGTGAAAAACGATTGAAAGAAGTACCTAATGAAGCTCCTAAATCTGCATTTGTACTAACTCCAACTCCTGCTTGTAGCCATTTATATTGAACGTTTCCTCCCAACCATAATTCATTTAGTTCACCAAAGTTTTGAAACAATCCGTAACCACTGATTTTAATGTCTCGTGTGAAAGATTGATATTCAGTTCCTAATACAGCTATGTAATGAATGTTTTGGTGGTAGCTCTTGTTCAAATCACCCGAATAAAAGTTATTATTATGTCGACCTAAATTATCTGCATTAAAACCAAGGTAAAACCACTCGGTGTTCAGCATAAATCCAAGTCCTAAGTCTCTATACCATAATTGGTTTCCACTCACCGTTGTCTCATTTTCAAATAGTGGAATTATATTATGTCTATCTACCTCAATTTTAGAGCCTATGACCTTTGAGTTAGGATCAACATTGACAACGCCCATTTTAAAACGCATTGCTGGTTCAAAAGAAACTTTTTTGTTGATTGAGAATTTTGGTGAGTAAGTAAATCCAACAGAATAATTATTCAAAGCATTAGTCTTATAGGTGTTATAGTTAGCGTCAATACCTAGTCCTCCACGAAGTGCATAAACATATCCATCCCAAGACAAAGTATTCATCAATTGTGTATTGCTTTTGTCTAACCATTGTAGCCTTGATGTAGCTTGAACTCTATTTCCTTGTGCTGTTCCGACCATTGCTGAATTAGCTTTGTAACCCGTCATCATAGGAGTATGGTAATATGGGTCTTTAGTGTTTCTTAAAGCTACTGGCTGATCTGCCATTCGCTTGATTTTACGATAAGCACTATTAATCGTCTTTTTCAATGTCATTTTAGCTACATCTGCACTAGAAATGATTTTAGCAGTTGAATTACTTACCTCTTGATCATTTTCTCTCTGGCCATTTAAATAGGCTGAAATATCATTTAAATCTTTAGCTTTTGCTTCAAAACTCTTTTGAATAAAGTTTAACTGATTATAATCAATTTCAAATTGACTTACAGTGTTATTGAATTGTGTAGTTTCTTCATCAAGGGTTGTTTCAGGAAGACCAATGTTTTTTCGACTATTTTTGTTAGAGCTTTCTATATTCTTAGCCAATGAAGTGCTTTGTCTAGTTTTGTTTTCTGTTTCTTTCGGAGTTTGTTTAATAATAGATGCAAATAAAGCTTGATCATCCTCATCGGCAGCGTATATTATCTCAGCATCAATATCCACTTTAGAGTATAATGGTATTGTGTTAAAACTGTTAAAGCCTAATAAACCCAGAAATATTACAACTACACCAATCGTTACGAGTGAAATGGGACGCATTAATAAAGGAGTAGGCTTGATTAAACTAGCTGTTGAAAATTGAGGTGTAGCAATTGGAGCAGCTTTTGATTGTTTCCATGCTTTTAGATCAGTCATTACCTCAGGGTTTAAGCGAATAAAATCCATCAGTTGTGATTCTTGAGCAGGAGAAAGAGTTCCTTCTGTATACTCAAAAAGCCATTGGTCTATATTTTCAAAAGTTGGTCTACTCATTGAACTAATATTAGATCGCTTAACTGTTTTTTAATTTTCTTACGTGCTCTATATAGATATACTTTAACTTGACTGTCAGAAATATCTAAAATTTCTGAAATCTCTTCATAAGTATAACCTTCTAAATCTCTTAAGAGAATGATACTTTTTTGAAGTGGTGGAAGAAGAGAAAGAGCTAAATCAATAATTTCTTGTGTTTCAAAGCGATTATCAACTTTTGAATGCTCAGGAATCATGTCTGTATTATAAATAGTACGACTTTTCCTTTTAGAGAAGTTAATTAAAGCATTGTGTCCTGTTCGAAACATCCAGGCTTTACTTTTATCAAAATCTACTTTCTTTCTGTTTTTCCACAACTTTTCAAAAACATCCTGTACAATATCCTGCGTATCTTCACTGTCGCGAAGATATCCAAAAACATATCCAAATAAATTGGAGGCATGTTTCTCTACGGCTATATTGTATTCTCGTCTATTCAAAAAGTGTACGTTTAACAGTAAAACAATCTAAAGGGTGTAAAAGTTACACCTCTGTTCAATTATTGTCTAAAATACATTTTTTTTATTTAAAAAGTTTAAAAAAACATGCAATTTATAAAAGTATAGTATCTTGTTCTTAAAATATCAAATCTAATAATGGGAGTAATCAACAATTTTTGTTAGATTTAGAGTGTAAAAATCATGAACTATGAAAAAACAAGAAAGACTATTTGATATAGCATACTACCAACTTGAGAACTTTCCTCAAGAAACAATGTTTTCAACGAAGATAGACGGGAAATGGGTCTCTACTAGTACTCAAGAGTTTATAGATAAAGTAAATTTAGTATCTAGAGGATTAATAGCTTTGGGAGTTGAAGCAGGGGAGAAAGTTGCCTTGGTTTCCGGTAATAGAGTAGAATGGAATATAATGGATCTAGGGATACAGCAAATAGGTGCTATTGGCGTACCCGTTTATCCTAATATCTCAACAAAAGATTATAAATATATTTTTGGTGATGCAGGAATTAAACTTTGCGTTACAGGAGATGAAGAATTATATAATAAAATTAGTGGCATTAAAGCTGAATTGCCTTTGTTGGATAAAATTTATTGTTTCGATAAAGTAGGAGGTACTAAGCATTGGACTGAAATTATTGATGCGGCAAGTAAAGTAGATATTTCAGAAGTTGAAAAACGTTCAGCTGTTATCAAAAACGGTGATTTGGCAACCATGATTTATACATCTGGAACAACTGGAGACCCTAAAGGAGTAATGCTTTCTCATAATAATATTTTATCTAACGTTTATGGAAGTTTACCACGTATTCCTGGCGATTCTAATAGCCGATGCTTAACATTCTTACCTGTTTGTCACGTATATGAGCGCATGTTACATTATTTATACATGCAGGTTGGATTCTCAATTTATTTTGCTGAAAGTCTAGAAACAATAGGAGAGAATATTAAAGAAGTAAGTCCTCACGTATTTACTGCTGTTCCTAGATTGATTGAAAAAGTATATGCTAAAATTATTGCTAAAGGGGATGAGCTATCAGGAATTAAGAAATGGCTCTTCTTTTGGGCGGTTTCTATCGGTGAGGAATTCGAACAAACGGGTAAGTCAGGATGGTATAAGTTCAAATTGAAAATTGCTCGTAAGTTGATTTTCTCAAAGTGGCAAGAAGCGCTTGGAGGTGAAGTTCTCGCTATTGCTTCTGGAGCAGCTGCTTTACAACCACGTTTGGCAAGAATATTCTTAGCTGCTGATATTCCAATTCTTGAAGGATATGGATTGACCGAAACCTCTCCAGTTATCTCTGTTAACTGTAAGAAAAATGGAATTATGTTCGGAACTGTTGGAACTTTATTAGACAACGTTGAAGTGAAGTTTGCTGAAGATGGTGAAATTATTGTTCGTGGTCCAAACGTGATGATGGGATATTATAATCAACCGGAAAAGACAAAAGAAGTACTTGATGACGATGGATGGTTCCATACTGGAGATATTGGTGAGATGATTGATGGAAAATTCCTGAAAATTACGGATCGTAAGAAAGAAATCTTTAAAACTTCTGGTGGTAAATATATTATTCCGCAAATGATGGAAAATAAATTTAAAGAGTCTCGTTTTATTGAGCAGTTAATGGTTATTGGAGAAGGTAAAAAACACCCTGCTGCCTTGGTAATTCCTGCTTATGATTTCGTACGTGAATGGGCAAATAGAAAAGGAATTAAAGTTGGTGCTGATAACAAGTCATTGGTTGAACATCCTGAAGTAATTGCTAGGATAGGAGAGGAAATAGACGAATACAATAAGTTGTTTGGTCAATTTGAAAAAATTAAAAAGTTTGAATTGTTAGCAGAAGAATTCTCTGTAGAAAAAGGAGAAATAACTCCAACATTGAAATTCAAGCGTAAGAAAATTATGGAGCTTCATAGTGACTTAGTGGATAAAATCTACGGAACAGATTAAACAGCTATGCATAAAATTGAAAAAGGGTAAATCAACAGATTTGCCCTTTTTTTATCGTTTTATTTTTGTCTGACCATTGTGATTACAATTCTTCCTTGATGATGTTCAGGATACCATGTTCCCGGAGAAAATGTAAATTCAGAGACATAATTTCTTGTCTTGATTTTGGCGGGTGTACTTTTGATAGTCGACTCACCGTCTAGGGCTTTTGCTGATGTAACCTCTCCTTTAATATTTACGGAAATATCAAAGACGATTTTACCGTTAACATTACCTTCAATTATATAACCTTGATTACTGGTAACTTTTCGATTGTCTTTTACGATATCACCACTCAATTGTCCGTAGGATATATTCCCCAATAAAGTGATAAATAAGATTGTGCTTAGTTTTTTCATGGTCTAAATCTAAGAAATTTTGCTCCAATTAGGTTTGGATTTTAAATGTCTTTTCAGTTCTACTTTCAAAGTGTAGTTTTCACTCTTCTGTAATAAAGGATCATCTGTTAGTAAATCTCTAGCCGCTTGCCTTGAGGCGCTCACTAGCTGACCGTCCTTTGCTAAGTCAGCTAATCGTAGGTTTAGTATTCCACTTTGTTGTGTTCCCATAAGATCACCAGGGCCACGAATTTCTAAATCTACTTCTGCGATTTTAAAACCATCATTTGTGGCTACCATTGTTTGCAAACGTTTCTTTCCTTCCTGAGAAAGCTTCTCACCTGTCATTAATATACAGTATGATTTCTCAGCTCCTCTTCCTACTCGTCCGCGTAGCTGATGAAGCTGGGATAGGCCAAATCGTTCTGAACTTTCTATAACCATTAAAGAAGCATTTGGAACATTTACGCCAACTTCAATAACAGTTGTTGCAACCATAATATGTGTATTTCCTTTCGCAAACTGTTCCATTTCAAAAGCTTTATCTTCTGGTTTCATTTGGCCATGGACAATACTGATTTGATATTCTGGTCTCGGAAAAGTTCTGGAAATAGCTTCGTATCCTTCCATCAAGTTTTTATAGTCCATCGTTTCAGACTCTTGAATTAGTGGATAGACAATGTATACTTGTCTGCCTAAAGCGATCTCTTCTTTCATTAATTGAAAGACTTTAAGTCTACTTTTTTCAAAAAAGTGTAAAGTAGTTACAGGTTTTCTACCTGGTGGTAGCTCATTAATTACAGAAACGTCTAAATCTCCATAAAATGTCATGGCGAGAGTTCTAGGAATTGGAGTGGCTGTCATGACTAGAATATGTGGAGGTCTATCATTCTTACGCCATAACCTTGCTCTTTGTGCTACACCAAATCGATGTTGTTCATCAATTACAACCAATCCTAAATTTTGGAACTTGACTGTAGGTTCTAATAGTGCATGTGTTCCTATAAGAATATGTATTTTCCCTTCTTCAAGCTCTTCAAATAGAATTTTTCGTTCAGATTTTTTAGTTGATCCTGTTAACAAGTCTACCTTTATGTCTAAAGGCGCTAACAATTCAGAAATGGTTTTGAAATGTTGCTGTGCTAAAATTTCTGTAGGTGCCATCAGCGCAGATTGAAAGTCATTTCCTACTCCAAAAAGCATACTGAGAACTGCTACTAATGTTTTTCCACTTCCAACATCACCTTGCAATAGACGATTCATTTGAGTCCCACTGCGTAAATCTCTTCTAATTTCCTTAGTTACTCTTTTTTGAGCATCAGTAAGTTCGAAAGGAATGTATTTTTTGTAAAATTCATCAAAATATGCTCCTGTATTTTCGAAATAATAACCACCTGTTTTTTTAACATTGGTATTTTTCCTTAAAAAAAGCTCTAATTGGAGCATCAGGAGTTCTTCAAACTTTATACGAAGTTGAGCTCTTTGAACATCTTCAAAATTTCTCGGAATATGTATGTATTTATAAGCTTCTTCTCGTGATATTAGATTGTATTGGTCTATTAAAGCTTTAGGTAAAACTTCTGGTAATTTACCATTTATTTCAGTGACTAATTGATAAGTAAGCTTTTCAATTCCTTTTGAATGAAGTCCTTTTTTTGTTAGCTTATCAGTGCTGTTGTAAACTGCCTGTAGACCTACTTCATGAGCAACATTATCAAATAAAGTAATTTCAGGATGAGCAATATTCCACGTGGTTTTAAAGCGAGTTGGCTTTCCGTAAACACGAAATAAAACACCAGGTGTGAGCTTGTCTTTAACCCATTTAATTCCCTTAAACCACACCAAATCTATAACACCTGATTGATCTTGGAAACTTGCTTGAAGTCTTTTACCTCTCCCGACTCCAATTTCACGAATCCCTGTAATTGTTCCTTTTAGTTGAATGGATTGACCTTCGTATAAAGGTATTTCTGAAATTTTGACATAGCTAGATCGATCGACATATCGAAAAGGGAAGTAATTTAAAAGATCCCATAACTTATCTATTCCAGCCTCCATCCTAAGTGTACTGCCACGTTCGGCACCGACACCTTTAAGGTATTCAATTGGAGTGTTTATTAGATATTCCATATTATACTACTTTCAGTTTAATTTGGCTTAACCTTTTTTATAAATACTGGGAGGTTGACACTGTCTTCATAAACAAAAAGAAGTATCCCATTGCTAAGTTCGTATTTAGGAATGTGTAAATCAGCTAAGGCTTTGTTTGCTTTGTAAATAATTCTGCCTGCAATGTCATAAACGAGAACCTTTCCTACATTTTCAGTAATAATTATATATTCATTTTCATTTTCATTTACCTTGAAAAACGGTGGGTTATTTGCTTCTCCAATATCTGATAGAGTTGTATTGTGTAATAAAAAAGTTCTATTTGAAGCCTGTTGTAAAGAATCAATCCCACCTGTAATCATCCAGTTCCCTCCTCCTAATTTGGCAATGCCCCTAAGGTCCATAACGCTGTAGGGTGTCATAGCAACAGAATATGAATTCTTTTTGAAATTGTATTCAAAGATACTTCTGTTTGGAGAAATAAGGTTGTTTGTATAATATTCATGAGCGTTATAACTGTATGCTTTATCAGAACCGCCTATGGAAAAGATTGTTTTGTGATGACCAGAGCATGCACTACGATATACCGGGGCGCCACTGTTTGTAAACCCTAAAGACCAGCTAATTTGTGATGGATTATCTTTGTCAATAACCCCTTTTCTAAAATAACTGGTAGTTTCAAAGTTTGGGATTTGTTTAACACCTCCAAAGTAATAAATAGTATCTCCTAATATATATCCAGAAGCTCCAAAGCTTTTGTACTGTGGATTGCTGGGAGTGTCTGTTCCACTTGTCCATGAATCAAAAAAAGGGTTGTATATCTGTACGTATGGTACAGTTGATGTGTTGTTGAGTCCCGAAATAACATAAATCAAACTATCTCTCCAAACACTTTGAACATGATCATGTACTGAGATAGGTATCGGACTAGCATTCGTTTCAAAAGTATCTATAAATGTATTGTAAACATGCACATTCTGAGAGGATATTTCTGTTCCATCAGATAAAACATGTTTTCCTCCAATTAAATATATTCTATTTTTCACAAAACTTGCTGAACTACTTATTTTACCCAGAGTGTCAGGAATGTTTTCTTTTTCAGTCCAAACATCATTGCTTACGTCATATTTAAAAACACGCTGGTGAATATTAGAATAATGAAGCGAATCACTAATTCCACCAAAACTATAAATAAACTTATTTTGGTTTACAATAGCGCTACTAACAGCGTTGTTAGCTGATGAGATGGGAAGAGGTGCTACTTTAGTCCATTCCCAATTTCCTTGAGCGGTAACTCCTAATGTTATAATTAGAAAAATTAGAGAAAGAAATAGCCTTTTCATATTTACGAAAATAGTGATTTTAGACGATAGTATTATAAGGTTCTTTTAAAGAACTTAACTTTAATAGAAAAGTTTTATGGCTATATTGAATATGAACAGTTATTTTTCTTTTAAAAACCTATGATAATCTTTAAGTTTGCTTGAGTAAAACATGTTATATGAAAAAAGTTGGTGTAAATGGCTTTGGGAGAATCGGAAGATACTTTACCAGAATGAGTTTAAAGCAGGATGAGGTTTCTGTTGCAGTTGTAAATGATTTAGCTGATGTTAAAACATTGGCGCATTTATTAAAATATGACTCTGTACACCGAAAGCTTGATGTTGAGTTTGTAGTTGAAGGAAATAGTATTGTTTTTGAAAATGGTAATAAAATTATTTTCACTCAATTTCGCGATCCAGCTGAGATTCCATGGGCTAAATATGGAGTTGAGTTCGTTTTAGAGTCAACAGGGCTTTTTAGAACGGAAGAATTAGCCTCTTCTCATTTTAAAGGAGGTGCGAAAAAAGTTGTAATTAGTGCGCCAGGAGATGGTGAAAATATTAGATCCGTTGTTTTGGGAGTAAATGAAGAGCTACTTCAAGATGAAGACACTTTAATAAGTAATGCATCTTGTACAACCAACTCTGCTGCACCTATGGTGAAATTAATCTCAAAGCTATGTGAAGTGGATAGTGCATATATTACAACTGTGCATAGTTATACATCAGATCAAAAACTTCACGATGCGCCGCATAAAGATTTACGCAGAGCTAGAGCTGCCGCAGAGTCTATAGTGCCAACAACAACTGGGGCTGCAAAAGCACTTACTAAGATATTTCCAGAGCTAAACGGAAAAATTGGAGGGTGTGGAATTCGAGTTCCAGTTCCAAATGGTTCTTTAACTGACCTAACAATCACCTTTACTGGTAAGGCTCCAACAGTTGATGAAATCAATACAGAATTTCTAAGAGCAAGTAAGAATGAAATGCAAGGAATATTGTCTTATACTGATGAGCCGCTTGTCTCAGCCGATATTATTGGAAATCCTAACAGTTGTATTTTTGATAGTGAATTAACATCTGTAGTAGGAAATTTAATCAAATTGGTAGGTTGGTATGATAATGAAGCGGGATACTCTAATAGACTTATCGATTTAATTAAAAAATTATAGTTTGGGAATTGAAATTGAAAGAAAATTTTTAGTTGATAAAGACAAATGGCTTGAAGTTAGACCAACTAATGGAATTCAGGTCTTGCAAGGTTATTTGTTGAAGTCTCCAGAAAAAACAGTTCGTGTTCGTGTTAAAGGAAATCAAGGATTTATTACGATTAAAGGAAAAACAGAAAACATTTCTCGTTTAGAGTATGAATATGAAATTCCGAAAAATGAAGCGGAAGAATTATTAAATAACTTTTGTTTGAATGTAATTATGAAAACAAGATATGAACTTATATTTGACGGATTTGTTTGGGAAGTAGATGAATTTATAACTCCTAATTTAGGACTGATTTTGGCTGAGATCGAACTTTCTGACGAGAAAGAAGTCTTTAAACGACCAAGCTGGGTGGGTGAAGATGTCTCAAATCAATCAAAATATTATAATTCAAATATGATTTAAAAGGTTAATTGACTGTTAGCCATAGTTGTAGTTGTTTTTGAGTGTGTTTTAGTAGTAAAAAAGGAATTAAATCATCTTGAAAGTAATCATGAAAATGGATATATTAAATTAACTTTGCGAACTAATTTCTGTTAAAAATTTGATTTTTATATTTGAAATATAAAAGAGTAAAATCATTAATAAAACAATGTCATGAAGGCAAGAGGAATATTTATTTTATTATCTATCCTAATTATAGGAATTGTTGGGTTAGTTTACCCATTTTGGAACAATGTATTATGGTTTATGCTTGTTTTTGGACCATTAATCTTAGTAGGTTATTTTGATATTTTCCAACGCAAGCACAGTATACGTAGAAACTTTCCTGTAATAGGAAACTTACGTTTTATTTTAGAGTCAATTCGTCCCGAAATAATGCAGTATTTTGTTGAGAATGATACAGATGGTCGCCCTATCAATAGGTTAGACCGTTCATTAATCTATCAGCGTTCAAAAAAAGTGAATGATACTGCCCCTTTTGGAACTCAATTGAATGTTTATGACGTAGGTTACGAGTGGATGGATCATTCTATTTATGCTAAAAATCGTAAAGAAATTGACCACGATCCTAGGGTTTTGATAGGTGGAGTAGATTGTAAACAGCCGTACGCTTCTAGTATAATGAATATTTCTGCAATGAGCTTTGGTTCATTGAGTATGAATGCTGTTTTAGCGATGAATAAAGGTGCTAAAATGGGTGGTTTTGCACAAAACACTGGAGAGGGGGGGATTAGTCCATATCATCTTCAGTATGGTGGTGATTTGATTTGGCAGATTGGAACAGGATACTTTGGATGTAGAGATAAAGAAGGAAACTTTAATCCTGTATCATTTGAAGAAAATGCGAAGATTCCAAATGTAAAGATGATTGAATTGAAAATCTCTCAGGGTGCAAAGCCTGGTCACGGTGGACTTCTTCCAGCATCTAAGAATACGCTTGAGATTGCAGCGATTCGTCATATTGAACCCTTTACTGAAGTACATTCACCAAACACTCATAGTTCATTTTCTAATGCAACTGAATTGATGTATTTCATTAAAAAGTTAAGAGATTTATCAGGTGGAAAGCCTGTTGGTTTTAAAATGTGTATTGGTAAACAGGTTGAATTTACTGATATCTGTGAAGCAATGATTGAAACTGGAATTAAACCAGATTTTATTACTATTGATGGTGGTGAGGGAGGAACAGGTGCTGCACCAGTTGAGTTCTCTAACTCGATTGGTATTCCTTTACGTGATGGGTTAGCATTCGCTGTTAATACATTGCGTGGCTATGATCTTAAAAAGGATATATCTGTTATTGCTTCAGGGAAAGTATTTAGTAGTTTTGATATTGCTCGATTAATTGCAATTGGTGCGGATAGCGTTGCTTGTGCTCGTGCAATGATGTTGGCTACAGGTTGTATCCAAGCACTATTGTGTCATAAAAACACTTGTCCAGTTGGAGTAGCAACTCAAGATAAACGTTTGATGAGGGGGTTAGATGTTGAAGATAAAGCAAAACGCGTTGCCAACTTCCATTCACAAACAGTTTATAGCTTTATCGAGTTAATGGCCGCTAGTGGTGTAGTTACACCTAAGGAGTTAAAACGTGTGCACGTGAACAGAAGAGTTGAGATGGATAAGGTAAAAAAATATAGCGAAATCTATCCTTTAATTGAGGTGGGCTCATTAATTAAAGATAAAGATATACTACATTCTTAAGCAATTGTTTTTTATTCTTTGCAAGAATTATGAGTTCGCTAACTTTGATGACTGTTTAATTAAACAAGACACTATTGATACCGAGTTTATGCTTTATGAATAGATTCAAACATCACACTGTCTATAGCAGTTTCATTGGTATTGTAATTTTTTACATAAGAATTAAGCTAAAGAGAGACCTACCGTTAAAGTATCCAATTTACGTTTGTTGTAATGAGGGATATTAGTTGAGAAAACAAATAAAGCTATTGAATTACTTCAGTTGTATCTGGTGAAATTCTTTTCTCAATTTCATTATACATCTCAATCAGAACCTCTTGTTTTGTTGTGTAGTAATTCATTGACTCAACATATCTTGTGCTATCAATATTGTATTTTTCAAATATTGTAAGAATCGCTTTAGGTAATGATTTGTAAAATAAATCAACGTTAGCTTGCTCACTTTTGAAGTAGGATTCTACCACCATTACATCATGCAAAACTAAAGTGAAAGTATCTTTGGGTATTAGATTGTCAGGAACTTCATTTCCTTCCAATTGATAAGAACAACTAGTTTGAAGTAGTAGAAAAAAACTCACAAAAATTATTTTTGATTTCTTCATCTTAGTCTCTTCGATTAAAAGTCAGTCTCTTGCCGTTGTTTTCACTTGTGATTATACCGTTGTCATAAGAAAGAACTCCATTGATAAATGTTTTTTCAATAGAATGACTGAAAGTGATGCCTTCAAATGGAGACCACCCACATTTGTATAAGATATTGCTTTTTTGAACAGTTGTAGAGGTAGAAGGATCAATAATAACAAGATCTGCAAAGTAACCTTCACGAATAAAGCCGCGATTCTCTACTCCAAATAATATGGAAGGAGCATGTGCTGTTTTCTCTATTACTCTTTCTTTACTTATTACTCCTTCTTTTGATTTCTCAAAAAGTGCTAGTAAAGCATGTTGTACAAGTGGACCGCCAGACGGAGCATTGAAATAGGTTTGTTTTTTTTCTTCTAAGGTATGTGGTGCATGGTCTGTAGCAATAACATCAATTCTGTTGTCTAAAACAGCTTTCCAAATTTCATCTCTGTCGCTTGCTTTTTTAACAGCAGGATTCCATTTAATGAAAGTCCCTTTTTGCTCATAATCTTCTTCCGAAAACCATAAATGGTGAACACAGGCTTCAGCTGTAATTCTTTTTTCTGATAAAGGTGTTTTGTTTTCAAATAAGGACAGTTCTTTTGCTGTTGATATATGAAGTACATGAAGTCTTGCGTTGTGTTTTTTGGCTAAGGAAACAGCCAATGAAGAAGAAAGATAACAAGCCTCTTCGCTTCTAATTGTTGGATGATACTTCATAGGTACATCTTCTCCGTATTTTTGTCGGTATAGCTCTAAGTTGTTACGTATAGTTTGCTCGTCTTCGCAATGCGTAGCAATAAGCATTGGGACTTCACTAAATATTTTATTTAATGTTGTAGGTTCATCTACCAACATGTTTCCGGTGCTAGAACCCATGAATACTTTTACTCCGCAAACATTGTTTGGGTTTGTTTTTAGAACTTCTTCAATATTGTCATTTGATGCTCCCATAAAAAAGCTGTAGTTAGCTGCGCTTGATTGAGATGCGATTGCATACTTATCAGCAAGAAGTTCTTGAGTTAAGGCATTTGGAACCGTATTAGGCATCTCCATAAAAGAAGTTACACCACCAGCAATTGCAGCGCGACTTTCTGATTGAATATCTGCTTTATGTGTTAATCCAGGCTCACGAAAGTGGACTTGGTCATCTATACTTCCAGGGACTAAGTACTTTCCTTCACAGTTAATTATTGTTGCCAATGGGGCATCTATTGAATTAGCAATTTTTTCTATTCTATCATTATGAATTAAAACGTCACCAACTTTAGAGACTCCTTCATTGATGATCGTAGCTTGTTTTAGTAAATACTTCATAATTTCATTTTTCTCATTTTCCAAACTCCAAAGAAAGCTTCTTTGAAAATTCCTGAACTCATTTTTGATGTTCCTCTTTGTCTGTCAATAAAAGTTATTGGAACTTCAACAATGCCTAATTTATGCTTTCTGACTCCGTATTTCATGCAGATTTGAAAAGCGTATCCTTTAAAAGGTATGATATCGTAATTTACTTTTTCTAAAGCTTCTCTAGTATAGCACTTAAATCCAGCAGTTGTATCTTTAATGCCAATCCACAATATCATTCGTACGTATATCGAAGCGAAATAAGACATCAAGATTCTCGACATTGGCCAATTCTTTACCTTGCCTCCTCTGCAGTAGCGAGAACCTATAGAAAGATGCACTCCTTCTTGAATACATGCCTCGTATAAACGAATTAGATCATCTGGATTATGTGAGAAGTCAGCATCCATTTCAAAGATGAAACCATAGTGTTTTTTTAAACACCAATCAAAACCAGCTTTGTAAGCTGTTCCTAATCCATTTTTACCAGGTCGTTCAAGAATAAACAATCGGTCGGGAAATTCTAACTGAAGTTCTATTACTTTTTGGGCAGTGCCGTCAGGTGAGTTGTCATCTACAATCAATAGGTGAAAATCCTTCTGATAACTGAAAACCTTTCGAATTATTTTTTCGATATTTTCAATTTCATTGTATGTAGGAATTATTATTATACTATCTGACACCTCGAAAATATTATAATCTGCTAATATAATTTAAAAATTAAAGACGGATAATCTTTAAAGGTAAAATTAATTCTTTTTAGCTTTTTAGTTGTTGTTCTATATCCTCTAAAGCATTATATATTAAATCATACTCATAGCCTTTATTTACAAGGTAGCGCTGAACTTTTATTTTTATTTCAAAAGTAGTTCCACTTTTTTCTAGCCATTTTCTTTTGGCTAAAGTTTTAAGATGATTTAAATACTCTTCTTTGTCAATAGTTTTTATTGCATCATCTATACAGCGTGTTGGAACATGTTTCTGTTTTAAATGTGCAATAATTTTATTTTTCCCCCATTTTTTTATTCTGTACTTTCCAGACACGAAACTGTCTGCAAAACGTTGTTCGTTGAGGAATTGATATTCAATTAGGTGTGAAATTAAAGCATTGGTGTCCTCATCATCTAATCCGTAATCACGAAGTTTTTTATAAACCTCACTGTGACAACGATCTTGATAAGCACACCAAGCTTCAATCTTTTGTTTAGCTTCTAAAAAGGAATATTTTATATCCCCTTTCATGCTAAATTTTTACAGTTTTCCCTTCCTTATCTTTAAAAGCATATTGCAATAAGTGGAAGTTTGTAACTCCTGTTACGCGAATCCATTTTTTATGTTTTAAAAACCATTTTACTTGCTTAGAAATCAATCCTCTTTTGAAATGAGACTCAATATAAGGATGAACCTCTAGTGAAAGGCTTTTCATTTTTTTATCTTCTAATAAATAAGTGAGGTTATTTTCAATTTCATCAGCAAATAAAATACTTGCTGTTATTTCTCCGGTACCATTACAGACTGGGCACTTTTCAGAAGTCTCTATATCTGTTTCTGGACGTACACGTTGACGTGTAATTTCAATAACACCAAATCTAGAAGGGGGTAAAATATTGTGCTTAGCACGGTCTGGCTTCATAAACTCTTTCATTTTTTCAAAAAGAGCTTTATTGTTTTCCTTCTCATGCATGTCAATAAAGTCGACAGCAACAATTCCTCCCATGTCTCTCAATTGGAGTACACGTGCAAGTTCCTCGGCAGCCTCAAGATTTGTAGCTAAAGCATTACTCTCTTGACCTTTAGGATCTTTTCTGTTTCCACTATTTACGTCCACTACGTGCATAGCTTCAGTATGCTCAATGATTAAGTAGCCTCCACTCGCTAAAGGTACTTTTTTACCAAATAAAGTTTTGATTTGTTTGTTAATTCCAAACTTTTCAAAAATATCTAGTTTGCCATTGTAGCGTTTTAATATTTTTTCTCTCTCAGGGGCAATTGAAGCCACATAGAGTTTCATTTTCTCAAATAACGCGTCATCATTCACATGAATGTTTGTGAAATCTGCGTTAAGTAAGTCACGAAGTAAAGAAGATGCTTTATTAATTTCTCCTAATATACGCCTTGGCGGTTTAGAATTTAATAAGTTGCCATGTAGCTTCTTCCACTTTTCTAGCAGATTTTTTAAATCTTGATCTATCTGCTCAATTTTTTTATTTTTTGCTACAGTACGAATAATCACTCCGAAGTTTTTCGGTTTGATGTTTTTCATAATGTCGCGCAGTCGTTCACGCTCTTCAGGGTCTTTTATTTTTTGAGAAATAGAAACCTTGTTAGAGAATGGAACGAGCACTAAATACCGACCAGCTAATGTTACTTCAGCACTTAATCGAGGTCCTTTACTCGAAATAGGTTCTTTTGCTACCTGAACCATTATATGTTGGGATGAAGAAACTACATCTGTAATTTTTCCATCTTTCGCTATATCTTCTTCAGTCTTGAAGTACAAGAGGTCGGCTACGTTTTGTTTACCTTGCAACGTATGTTGGGTGAACTTATTGAGTGAGAGGTATTGTGGACCTAAATCAAGGTAGTGCAAAAAAGCATCCTTTTCATAACCCACATCTACAAAACATGCATTCAAACTTGGAACAATTTTCCTTACTTTTCCGTGATAAACATCACCTACAGCAAAGTCAGACTGTTCACTTTCTTCATGCAACTCAATAAGCTTCCCATCTTTTAGTAGTGCAAGCCAAACACCCCCTTTTCGGGAGTCAACTACTAATTCGTAATTCACGGAAGCCGTTTTAAGTTTATAAAATACAAATAACTTAGCAAGTAAATTGCCAAGTTATTTGTGAAATCTGTCTTATGTTAAAGAGAAATGTATTATTTCTTCTTCTTGTGACGGTTTTTTCTTAAACGCTTCTTTCTTTTGTGTGTAGACATTTTATGTCTCTTTTTCTTTTTACCGCTTGGCATAATTATATGTTTTAAGTATTAATATTCTATCTGTAAATGTGTTCAAAAAAAACACTCCTGCTTTTATGATAATAAAAACAGGAGTGCAAAGATATAAATAACTTTTATAAGTCCCAACAAGAGGACAGTTTTTCATTTATTTTACCTTAACGTTTGTCTTTACGTCTTCTACGAACGTTTTTGCAGGCTTAAATGAAGGAATATTGTGTGCTGGAATAATAATAGTCGTGTTTTTTGAAATGTTACGACCTGTTTTCTCTGCTCTCTCCTTTACAATGAAGCTACCAAATCCTCTTAAGTAAACATTCTCACCATTCGTTAATGATTCTTTTACGTTGCTCATAAATGATTCAACAGTTTTTTGAACTTCATTCTTCTCTAATCCAATTTCCTCTGCTATCTTAGCAACAATATCAGCTTTTGTCATAATTCTAATTTTTTAACTTGTTAACAACAATATGATTTTCAGATACAAAGGTACTTAGCTTATTCCTTTATTTTAGTTTTTTGAATAATAACTTTTAAACTTTTACCCAAATGCATCATTTTGCTCTATCAATTCAGGTTTGGTATCGACAAAGTCATAGAAAGCTACCCTGGCGAAACACAAAAAACGCATATAAAATATGGTTATCTGAAATAATCATGCAGCAAACAAGAGTGAATCAAGGCTTAGCATATTATAATAAAATATTAAAAGCTTATCCTACTATTGATCTTTTAGCAAATGCCCAAGAGCAAGAGGTTTTGAGATTGTGGCAGGGATTAGGATATTATAGTAGGGCCAGAAATATGCATTATGCCGCAAAGCAAGTGGTTAATGATTTTGGAGGTGTGTTTCCAACTTCTTATTTAGATATTAAAAGTTTAAAGGGTGTAGGGGAATATACTGCTGCAGCTATAGCTTCCTTTGCATATGATTTACCTTATCCTGTTTTAGATGGGAATGCTTTTAGAGTGTTAGCAAGGTACTTTAATGATTCAACTCCTATAGATACCGGACAAGGTAAGAAAGTATTTAAAGCCTATGCAGAAGCTGTTTTGAATACTGAAGAGCCTGCTGAGTTTAATCAAGCAATAATGGAAATGGGAGCGATGGTGTGTAGACCTAAGAATCCCGATTGTAAGAATTGCCCTTTAAATACAACTTGTTTAGCTTATAATGAAGGAGATCCTGTAGGGCTTCCTGTAAAGTCTAAAAAGGTTAAAGTAAACAGTCGGTACTTTCATTTCTTTATTTATCCTTCATCCGATATTCAATTAATGAAAAGGAAAGGAAAAGGGATATGGCAAAATATGTATCAATTTCCTATGTTAGAAGTTGAAAGTAAACTCCTCAAAAATGAGGTGGGTGATATTTTAGAGGGTCAATTTAATGTTCGATTAGGGAAAAAGATATTTTCTGAAAAACATATTTTAACCCATCAACATATTAATGCTACTTTTTGGACTGTAAATAATGAGATTGTGGGGGATGAGTATTTTAAGACTGATTTGGCAGGGATAGATACCTATCCTTTACCTAGATTAATAGAGCGATTCGTTGAGAATCATGCCGATCTCTTCTGTTAATTTATGGATTCTTAAAATTTTAGAAAAAAAGTATGTATATTTAAATGAATTATTTTTATAATTTTGTAGTTATGGCAGGAAGTGTAAATAAAGTAATTCTTATTGGTAACCTCGGAAAGGATCCAGAGATTAGAGTGCTAGAAAACGGAACTAAATTGGTTCGCTTTCCTATCGCTACATCTGAAACGTATACGGATAAAACTACAGGAGAGCGAAGAAGTATTACTGACTGGCATAATATTGTTATTTGGAGAGGACTGGCAGAAGTTGCAGGAAAATACTTAACAAAAGGTCAAAAAGTTTACATTGAAGGAAAGTTGAAAACGCGTTCCTGGCAAGATGAGGCCGGAATAACAAAGTACAGTACAGAAGTGGTTGCTGATAATATGACTATGTTGTCAAGCAGGGCTGAAAATGATTCCGTTTCAAATCAGCCTAATTTTGATTCAGGAAATACGCCGGAAAAACCCAAGCCGATGAGCGGAGGATTGTCTGACGATGATGCTGACGATTTACCTTTTTAAAGCTATTGTTTAATGGATGATACAGACCCCTTTAGTTACTTTTTTTTATCTGCCTCAGCTCCAGATTTTGGAATTAGTTTTTGGATTTCAATTCTAATTCTTTTATTGCTGTTGGTTTTATCTGCATTGATTTCTGGATCAGAGGTTGCATTCTTTTCTTTAACTCCAGATGATAAGGAAGAGATCAATGATGAAAATGAACCTTATGCTGAAACAGCATCTAGATTACTAAATAATCCAAAAGACTTATTAGCAACAATTCTCATTACCAACAACTTTGCTAATGTTGCAATTGTAATCCTTTCAAGTTATATTTTTAATCAAATCTATCCTATAAACCCTGATTTTGTAGGTGTTGATTATTTGAGAACAGCTATAGAAATAGCGGGAATAACATTTGTCTTGCTGTTAATCGGAGAGGTGATTCCAAAAGTCTATGCGAATAAAAACAGTCTTAGTTTAGTAAAGCTAATGTCTTCACCTTTAAATTTGATAGGTAAGATACCTCCATTTTCTTGGCTTAGAATTTTCTTAGTTAACGGAACAGAAATCATCCTTAAGTATGCTAGAAAACGACAGATTGATGTTTCAACGGATGACTTGGAAAATGCTATAGCGCTTACGCGTGAAGAAAATACGTCTGCTGATGAACAAAGAATTTTAGAAGGTATTGTAAATTTTGGAAATACTGATGTAAGACAAATCATGCGTTCGAGAGTTGACACTATTGCTGTAAACGAGGAGTTAACATATGCTGAACTGATGCAAGTTATTCTTAAATCAGGCTACTCTAGAATTCCAGTTTTTAAAGAGACTTTCGATAATGTTACAGGAATCTTATTTGTTAAAGACTTGCTTGGACACCTTAACGCTCCACCAGATTTTGGATGGCAGAAAACAATTCGTCAACCATTTTTTGTTCCTGAGAACAAAAAAATTGATGACTTGTTGAAGGAGTTTCAAGAAAAGAAAATGCATATGGCTGTTGTTGTGGATGAATATGGAGGGTCGTCAGGAGTAGTTACTCTTGAAGATGTATTAGAAGAAATTATTGGTGAAATAACAGATGAGTTTGATGATGAGGATATTGTTTACACAAAAATAGATGAATCTACCTATTTATTCGAAGGAAAAACCTCTTTGGTTGATATGTATAAAGTACTAGAGATAGATGGTAAAGCATTTGAAGAAACTAAAGGTGAATCAGATTCTATCGGTGGTTTTTTAGTTGAGCATGCTGGTAGAATACTTCGAAATAATGAGGAGTTTGTTTTTGAAAACTTTAAGTTTGTTGTAGAGTCTTCAGATAAGAAAAGAGTTAAGATGGTGAAGGTTATTAAAGATTAATTTTAAAATAATGATTAGAATAAATGCTTTTATAGTTGTTTTACTTACTGTTAGTCTCGTAGCTTGTAATAATCAAGAAAACTATATTCCGAAACCCTCTACTTATCTTGAGTTGATTTTCCCAGAGCGAGAATATGCGTTGTATTCGGATACGTGCGGTTACACTTATAATAAACCAAGTTACTTTAATGTTAATGATGTATCAGGCTCTGCATGTAATAGAGATGTTGAGTTGTCAACTTTAAATGGAACTTTACATTTGAGTAGGATCGATATCGATACAGCACTTGGTGTGTATATTAATTACGCAATTGATAAAGTAGAAGAGCATAAAGTCAAAGCTACTGCAATTTATGATTCAACATTTATAAGAGAAGATGCACGTGTATTTGGAACGTTTTTCGAATTGCACGGAAACGTTGCTTCTCCATTTCAGTTTTACTTAACAGACAGTACAACTCGTTTTATTAGCGGGATTGTGTACTTTAACACCCGACCAAATTATGATTCAATAAGGCCTACTCTTAACTTTGTTAAGGAAGATATCTTTGAATTTATGAATACACTTGAGTGGGACTAAATCATTCTATTTTATAGGTTTAAAGCAATTAATTATTTTTTATTTAAAATAAAATAATGCTAGTTTGTATGAGAAGTGTTACTTTTAATGCAAACAATTGTGCTATGAAAACGATCATAACGCTTACCAGTATCTTTATTTTTCAATTTTCTATTTTTGCTCAAGAGAATTATTCTAGGGCCAAAATCTGGTTTGAAGGTAAGGATATATCAACACTTTCTAATTTAGGTTTAGCAATAGATCACAGCAGTATTAAGAAGAATACCTTTATAGTTAGTGATTTTTCTGAAACGGAAATTAAAAAAGCTCAACACGCTGGTTATAAAGTTGACATTCTTATTGAAGATGTGAAAGCATATTATGTTGAACAAGCATACAAGCCTGTTTCAAGAAATGTTGTTTGTCCAAATAATGATGAGGAGTACGCACCTCAGGTTCCTTCAAATTTCAGTTTGGGTTCAATGGCAGGTTATTATACCTATCAAGAATATATTGATATTTTGGATGATATGTATAATCAGTACCCAACATTAATGACGGAACGTGCTCCAGTTTCTGATACGTTGACTCACGAAGGTAGACCGCTTTATTTTGTTAAAATATCTAATAATCCACAGATCTCACAAGCTAAACCTAAGGTTTTATATACAGCTATTCATCATGCGCGTGAGCCTGGTGCTCTTTCAGAAACTATATTCTTTATGTGGTATGTTTTAGAAAATTATGGGACAGACCCTGAAATCACTTATTTAGTAGATGAATTAGAATTGTTTTTTGTTCCCATGATTAATCCTGATGGTTACATTGAAAACGTTACCAGCGATCCAAATGGCGGAGGAATGTTTAGAAAAAATAAAAATCCAAATATCGGTACAACAAACCCTGGAGTAGATTTAAATAGAAATTACTCCTATGAATGGAATACAACGGGTGTTAGTACTGACGAAAACAGTGATGTATTTCCTGGATTAAGCGCTTTTTCAGAGCCTGAAACAAAGAATATTAAAAAAATTGCTGAAAAATGGGGTGTTCAGTTTGCTCTGAATGCGCATACGTATAGTGGACTAATGCTATATCCATATGGGTCAGCTGTAAATGACTTTACTGCGGATGATTCTTATTTCTCAGCTATTGGTGATCATATGGTGAGCTATAGTAATTATGTTAGTCAAAAAAGCTCTTCTTTATATCCTGCATCTGGAGACTCTGATGATTATTTATATCATGATCATGGCATTTTTGCAATTACACCTGAAGTGGGTTATGATGGTTTTTGGTCACCAGCAGCAGTAATAATTGATGATTGTATAGATATGTTATTTAGCAATATTGTTTTTGCTCATTTACCTTTGGTGTATGGAGTGACAAAAAGTTTAGACGACTATTCATATATTAATTCATTATCAGGTGATTTTAATTATAGTATTACCCGTTTAGGAAGAACAGCAGGGGATTTAATGGTTAGTATAGAGCCAATTACAGGGATTCAATCGGTTGGCAATGGTGATACTTATAACTTGACGATTGAAGAAACTCAAACAGGTACAATTAGTTTTGTTTTGAATCCGAGTATTCAGTACGGTGAAGAAATTAAGTATGTACTTGTTACAGATAACGGTAAATGGATGAAAAGAGATACGATTACAAAAACATATGGCAGTCCTACCGTTCAAGTTTTTGACCAAGCAAACTCACTTGATAACTGGGAGGGAGATTGGGATTTAACAAACGAAGACTACTATTCTCCAAATAGTTCATTCACTGATAGTCCAAACTCTAATTATAAAAATAATAAAGAAACATACTTTCAGTTTAAAGACACTGTTGATTTGACTTTTGCTGATCAAGCATTTGTGAACTTTAGAGCAAAATGGAATGTTGAAAATAATTACGATTATGTACAGTTCTTGATTTCAAATGATTTAGGGAACTCTTGGATTCCTCAATGTGGAAAATATACCAACACTGGTGTTTCTGGGTCAGGTGGAGGGCAACCTGAGGAGCCTTTATATGATGGTGTACAAAACAGTTGGGTTCTTGAGGAGATTAGTTTGAGTGAATATTTAGGTCAAAAAATATTAATGAAGTTTATCCTTGTTTCAGATATGTGGACAAATGAGGATGGATTCTATTTTGATGATTTTGAGTTGATGTACAATATTGACACTTCACTTAGTGTTGAAAAAGAGACGCTAAGTCCATTTATGATTTATCCAAATCCAGCGAACGAATTGATTCGTATTGTAGGGCAAGAACTTTTAAATGGAGAAGTACATATCTATAATTCGAATGGACAGATTGTAAAATCACAGAGAATTGAGGGGAATTCGAAACAAACAATTGTAAATACTTCTGAATTAGATCAAGGGGTTTATTTTGTTCGTGTGAACGGCTCTCAAAGTGTTTCTAATCCTAAGAGATTGATCATAGTAAGGTAGAACTCCTTATTTTGGTCTTGCTTTAACAGAAAGAGGAAGAACAATGGCTTTATAGGATTTTTCACTTAATGATTTATTCCAGAAATATACTGCTACTTCATCTTTAGGCAGGAGTTTAAATTCCAAATTGTTTTTGATTAGGAATTTATATTCTTGTGTTTTATAGATATTTCTTTCACTTAGATTTAAGTCTACAAATCCCCATGTTACGTTTTCATCGTTTCGTTTAACTACATAGACAAGTCTTGGATCATCTTCTTTGTTTTCATTCCAATTACCTGATAGTTTTAGCGTTAATTCAAATAAAAACTCTTCATAAGGTTGGTTGAGAACAGTATCATAAAGACCAATGTATTCAGAATGTTTATCAATGTTTACCTCTTTGTTTATGATGGCTACTTGTTCTAAGTTTGATTGACTAGGAATTAATAAGTTTTGCGCAACAACTTCATCATGTAGTAATTGAGAAACTAATAATAAATTTTCGAGGACTTTTTTCTGATTCTCATTCTTTGAGGGCGTTAGTTTTAGGCGATCTCCAATTGTGTATAGCTTACCGTTAGAAAGGTAGTACTCATTGTGAAGCATGTCTTTTACTTCTCTATTGTTAAGCATGAATAAAACGTTTCTATTGTTTTGAAATGTTGAAGAAGTGTCAAAAGGTTGTCCTAGCCAGCTTACAGATTCTAATGCAGGGAAATTATACTTTTCATAGAGTAAATTGTGTAAAGAAGGAGCTATATCTAGGTGAGAGTTAGTTCCTTTTATAATTTTAACTGAGTTTAAAAGTGGAGAATAAATCATAAGTGCTGATCGGTATTTTTCAATAGGACTTGACTGTGCAACTTCTCCCATCATATGGTCTCCTAAGATTATATAGATTGTATTTTGGTGTTCTTTACTTTTTTTACGTTCATTAAAGTACCACCTTAGAGCATCATCAGTATAGAGGAAAGTGGCAAATTCTGCTACATATTTTTTATGCTTTCTTTTAATACTTTCATTCACGTTTGCTTGTTCGATGGTTTTTTTAACCTTTGCATAATATTTTTCATGATTATCTATTATGTATGGGTAATGCATAGAGAGTGTTAGGTATACATCTATATATGGGACATTAGTTTTGCGTTGATTGTTTTTTTCGATTACATTTCTTAAGAACAACTTATCAGGAACTCCAAATGGTATAGAGTCAATACTTGTTTTTAATCCGGTTCCTTCATAATTATATTCCTTTCGATCATAAATGTTTTTGAATCCTTGATTATTCATAAATAAATCCATGTAATCAAATCGTGCATAGCCACCAAAATGGAAGTCTCCAATATATCCGTTGTTAAATAACCAAGTAGCTAAAGATTCATTATTAGGGTATCCTACTGTATTGTTTGTATATCCATTTTTACCATGTGGCAAGCTTCCTAGCATGCTTGGTAATACAGCAAAGGATCTTTCAGAAGTAGCCAGTGAGTTGTCAAAATACAAAGATTTTAGAGCCAATGAATCTAAAAAGGGAGTATAACTAATTTCATCAGCATTTGGACCGCTAAAAGAAGAGGAAAGACTTTCTACAACTAAAAAAACAATGTTGGGTGGAGTGTTTTTTAAATTAAAGTAAGGGCCTAATGTGTTATCTTTATTTATAGAATGGTAAAGTGGGTATTTGCTGTTTTTTAATTGAGGGTTTATTGTGTTTTGGTAAAACTCGATGTCCTCAGGTTTTAAGCTATTCAGTTTTGATCTGTTACTGTTGTAAACTGAGTTAAGAAAATGTATAGTTTTGTTTCTAGGTAATTCCGTGAAGCTGCCATTTTCCCTATTAATTTGTAGACCCAACAAGACCGCTCCAACTCCAATGAAAAGTAAGCTGTAAAGAAACAGGTTACTTGATTTATTTGGAAGTAAGCGAATACTAAGCAAATATATAATAATTGGTAAAGGCAGTAGAAAATGATACCATTCTATGGTGAAATAATTGTTGTAAATAATTTTTGCTTGTTCGTGTGAGAATTGGAAAATAGTATCACCAAGTAGTTCTAACGTCATTGTAAAATAAAGCAGAGAAATTATCTCTACAGTGAGTATTAAGCAAAAAACTAAATGAATAATGATAGGTGTGAGTTTATATTTTTTACCGAGAAAGTATATTGGGGTAATAATTAAACTGAAAACACCAACTGCTAAAATTGTATTAAGTAATCCATAAAGCCAAGTCACCAATACACCTTCTAAGTGGTGCTTGCTACTAACAATTATTAACCCTACTGTCCATGTGATTACAAGCGATAGAAGTAAAGAAATATAATATGTAGAAGCCAGTTTACTCATGTGTTTTAATACTCACTTTCTGGAAAAATTAATTGGTAAATAAATATAAAATTAAAAAGGAGGGAAGCCCCTCCTTTTTAATGGTTTATTGTCAATAGATTACCAAATTATTTCATAAGGTAATCTTGCTTGAACTCCCGTAAGCTGTTCAATTTGTTTAATCTTTTTGTACATATGCATCATCTCTTGAGGAATTGAAGATCCTTCAAGCTTATTGTTGTCATCGTCCTCACTTATTGCTTCAATGATATCTAACCAAATTTCTTTCTTCACTTTTGGATAATATCTAATTACTGGATTTTCTATTCCAGCTTCTTTAGCAGCATAAGCAATAGCATCTTGAATACCGCCTAATGTATCAACTAAGCCAATGCGTAGCGCATCATTACCTGTCCACACACGACCTCTAGCTACTCTGTTAACTTGTTCAGTAGTCATTCCTCTTCCGTCTGCAACTCTTTGTAAGAACTCAGTATATATAAAGTCAACTTCATTTTGAATAATAGAATATTCTTTAGGTGACATTTTACGGTTTGTACTAATGATTGCGTGTTTATTAGTACTAATTCTATCGAATGTTAATCCTAACTTATTTTCTAACATAGCACCAGTGTATGGAATTACTCCGAATACTCCAATAGAACCGGTTATTGTTGTTTCTTGAGCAAATATCTTAGCCGCTGGGGCAGCAATATAATACCCTCCTGATGCAGCAACGTCACCCATCGAAACGATTACTTTCTTTTGCTCATTAGCAAGTTTTACTTCACGCCATATTTCATCACTCGCAAGTGCACTACCTCCAGGTGAATTAATTCTAAATACAATTGTTTTAATGTCTTTGTCTTTTCTTGCTTCTCGAAGTAGCTTTGTGATTTTATTACTTGCTAGTCCTTCTCCGTCAACTACTACTGCTCCTTCTGCAACAATCACTGCTACGTCAGCTTTCTTGCTGTGTGCAATATTTTGATTGTCTTCAAATTTCTTTTGAGCATATTTTTCAAATCCTTTTAAATTAAGATCATCTGCGTTTTTAAGACCAACTTTATCAGCGATTAATTGAATTATTTCATCACGGTATTTTACTTCGTCAATCAATTTGTGTTTTACAGCTTGTTGAACACGTCTAACTAAACTACTGTCAGCAATGAGTTCCAATTCTTCTATCGAAATATCTTTGTCTTCACTAATGTTTGATTTAATTGCTGTCCAAATATTATTTAAGTATGTTTCTAATTGTAAACGACTAGAATCACTTGCTTCTGTTAGAAAGTAAGGTTCAACAGCGCTTTTAAAATCATTGTTTGATCCACGAACAACTTGCATTTCAAGATCTAACTTGTCAAATAACCCTTTGTAAAACATCAATTCTGCACCTAATCCTAGGAATTCAAACATTGAAGAATGAAAACCATAATTCTCACTTGCTGCAGATGCGATGTAGTATTGTTTCAAACCAATTGCTTCACCACTGTGGTAAGCAACAACAAATTTACCGGACTCTTTTTCGAATTTCTTTATTGCATTTCTAATTTCTGTAGCTGTAGCATACCCACAATTAGCACCTTTTAACTCAATGAATATTCCTTTAACTCGATCGTCTTTTGCTGCTTTTTCAAAACCATAAAGTAAATCGGCAAGACCTATATGATTAACCATGCCCATACTCCCAAAACTAATCTCACTTTTACTCATTTCAGCAATCTCAGTATTTAATTCTAAATACAATACCGTTTTATCTTCAACAACATATACAGGTTTAGCGCTAAATAGAGATCCAATAACACTTGTAAATATCATTAAGAAAATTATCGTCAGAACAATGCCTGATACTAGGCTTGGCCAGAATATGCGCCAAAAGGATACTTTTTTTTGTGTCATAATATTACTTTTGTTTTTAGGGACTATTTAAATAATCTATTAATTAAGTTACTTCTATTAAAATTAATGCTATATTAAAAAATAAAAGTACTGAATAAAAGTAAAGTGACGAACTTATTATTTATAAAAGGAAAAGAAAGCACTTGTTAGGCAGTTAATTCTTATAAGATGAACGTTAAAAAAAAAGTAATATTAAGCCTAGGTGGTAATATTGAAAATAGAGAGGGGTATATCAATAAAGCTATAATGGAAGTTGAGAAGGCTTTTAAAACGAAGGTTGATAAGTCAGGACTTTATGAAACAGCTTCATGGGGATTTGAAGCAGAGTTCCCTTTTTTAAATGTTTGCATTAGTTTCTATTCTTCTTGTAATCCTAAAGAACTTTTAAATATCACTCAAAACATAGAAAAAGACCTTGGAAGAGTTAAAAAAAGCCAAAAAGGAGAATACGAATCACGGGTAATAGATATTGATATACTGTATATTGAAGAGCTTATAATTAATACGGAAAAACTAACAGTTCCTCATCCACTTATCTACGGTAGAAACTTTGTGTTGACGCCGCTTCTAGAGCTTTGTCCTGATTTTGTAGACCCCGTAAAAAAGACAACAATTAAACAGTTGCATAAGAGTTGTAACGACAAAAATAAGGTTATATTGTACAAGAATTAAAGATAAACATTTTAATAATTAATTAAAACTTCTTTTATGTAGCGAAAATAATTATTATAATTGCACTTAAAACAAGGAAAGAAATAAATAATATTATGATAATGAAAAGAAAAGGAATCAAAAGTTTAGCATTTATTGCTGCGGCTGGGTTGATGACGACTAGCTGTGACCTTCTTAAAGATGTGGATTATACGGTAACACCTGATCCATTAGAGATGCACGGAGATAGTGTGAAAGTTAGAATTGACGTTACTATTCCTGAAAAAGGAATTAATAAAAAGGCTTATGCAGAAATCGTTCCTTCTATTGGTTCGCATGCATTGAAGCCAGTAACGATAGTTGGTGAAAAAGCAACAGCAAATGGAACTGTAATTCCACACAAACCAGGAGGGAAAGTAGTATATGAAGATATTATTGCATATTCTCCAGATATGGAAGTTTCTGAATTAAAAGTTACAGGAACAATTTACAAAAAAGGAAAAGAAAAAGGTGAAGTAGAGGAAATGAAAATTGCTGATGCAACAATCATTACACCTTTATTAGTAAATAAAGATTTTAGAGTAATTATTGCTGCTGATAAGTTTGAGCGTGTAACGCAAGAAAAACAAGTTGCAGAAATTAACTACTTGAAAGGAAGTCCGGTTGTTCGTCCAGCTGAAAAGGTTGATAAAGACATGAAGGAACTCGAAGCTTTCTTAACTGCAGCTCAAACTAATCCTAAGATTGAAATCAAAGGAGTGAAGATTGAAGCTTTTGCATCTATTGAAGGTGAAGAGGACCGTAACAATACACTTTCTTCAGATCGTTCAGAATCTGCTAAAAAAGCAACAATGGAAATTGCAGCTAAAAGAAAGGTAGCAAACGAAGCAGCTCAAAAAGACGAAAACTACTCAACTGTTGGTAGAGGAGAGGATTACGTTGGATTTAAGCAAGCGTTAATCGATTCTAAAATGGACAAAGGTGATAAAGACCGTATCTTAAGAATCTTAGAGATGCAAAACACTTCAGCAGCTCGTGAGCAAGCAATTCGTGACCTAAGTACATACTTATACTTAGATAAAAATATTTTCCCAGCACAGCGTCGTGCAGAAATCGTTGTTAACTATGAGTTGACAGGGTATTCTGATGAGGAGTTAGTAGCTTTATCTAAATCAAACATTGATACATTAAATGTAGAAGAAATTCTTTTCACAGCTACTTTAACTGATGATTTGAACGAGAAACTACGTTTGTACAAAGAGGCTGAGCGTTTATTCCCAGATGATTACCGTACTTCAAATAACGTAGGCTCTGTTTACTACATGCAAAACAAGTTAACTGAAGCTAAATCTCAGTTTGATAAAGCAAATGGTATTCAAGAGAATCCAGTTTCTAAAAATAACTTAGCTGCTATCTTAGGTGTGAATGGAGAACGTCAAAAATCAAAAGACTTATTGGCTGAAGCTGATGGAGCTGGTTCTGAAGTTTCCTACAACAAAGGAATTTTGAATATCCAAGACGGAAAGTATGATGAAGCTATCTCTAACTTCGGTGGAGAAGCAACATACAACAAAGCTTTAGCACAATTGTTAAATAAAGATGAGGCTTCTGCAAAATCTACTGTTGATAATTCTGTAGATGCTGAAACTGCAAGAGGTTACTACCTTAAAGCAATAGTTGGAGCACGTCAAGATAATTTAGAGGCTATCGTTTCAAACCTGAAGAATGCATTTGGAAAAGATGCTTCACTTAAGGGTAAGGCTTCAAAAGATCGTGAATTTATTAAGTATTTAGAAAACGCTTCATTTTCAGCGATTGTTAAATAATTAAGATATTTATTCTTTCTAAAGGGCTAGTCATTTGACTAGCCCTTTTTTTATTGGTCTCAGAAATAGTTAAAATTATGCACTTTAGTGCATCTAGCTTTAGCTTCTAAAAATTTATCAGACATTAGACGTTAGACAAAAAAGTCTAATGTCTAACATCTAATAACTAGTCTTTTTATAACTATAGAATTTTATTCTTATCTAAACCTATGGCACTTTCAGTCCATAGTGGTTTATTTTATAATTTTACTTCATTTTATTTTTTGTAGTTAATTTGAATAAAGAATGTTATGTATATATTTGAGATTTTTACTACTCAAAACAATACTTGATTGGATCAAATAGTTAATAAAAGAGCTTCAGAGCTTTTTTTCTTTATCAACGCTTTAGCTGCTCCTTTATGGCTTGCTTGGATTTCATTTGACTATATCTTTGCACATGAATTATATTTAAGTTTTCTACCTCTTAGAATTGGAGGAGCGATATTTTCTTTATTTATTCTTCTAATTCTAAAGCAACAAAGGTTTCCATTGTGGGTGTTACAAGCTGCTATGTTTCTTTATTATAATGCAGCTTTGTGTTACATGCTTATATCAGTTGACAAGGAGTCATTGGATATATACTTCAATGGATACTCTATGGTCATGATAGTCATGTTTTTTATTCTTATTCTTAATAAAGTTGAATTAGCTATTTTTACTGTCATTGCTTTACTGTCATTATCTGCTGTTTTCGTGTTTAACCCTGCTGGTATTCTATTTATTGTTGGGCATGGAGGGTATACTTTTATCACTATTTTAAGTGTAATGATTGTTCTAGGGGTCTTTAGATATAAAGGAGCTTTAAGAGATGCTAGTCTAGCTGCTAGAATTAATGAAGCCAAAGAAATAGAGGCGTTAAATGTTATTTTGGGAGCTTCGGTTAAAGAAAAGGAGACTTTACTACAAGAGATTCATCATAGAGTGAAAAATAATTTGCAAATCATCTCGAGTATTTTAAGCCTTCAAAACTCTTATGTAAATGATCAGGGAACGAAAGATATTCTAAAGGAAAGTATTAACCGTATTCGGAGTATGTCTGTGATACACGAAACATTGTATAAGTCTAATAACTTCGCGTCAATTAATTTTTCTGATTACCTTATGGGGTTAACAAGTGATATTATTTCTACTTATAAAAGTAATCCTAATTTAAAATTAGAAGTTGTTGCTGAGTTATCTAATCTTAAGTTAAATATACGTCAAGCAATTCCATGTGGATTAATTGTTAACGAGATCATTACTAATGCTGTGAAATATGCTTTTAGTGACAGGAACTCTGGTGAAATCTATTTAAAGATTAATACTGATAATAATATTGTTTATTTTGAAATTGGTGATAATGGAATTGGTTTGCCTCCAGGTTTTAATGTTGAAGAGGCTGATTCACTAGGTTTACAATTAGTTCATTCACTTGTTGAGCAATTAGAAGGGACTTTGGAAATAGAAAATTTAACAGGAACTCTTTTTAAAATAACTTTTCCTTTAGTTGAGTAGGTGGTTTAGGTATAAGGTCTGCAGATTGGATTAGGCACTGTTTAAGTCTGTTTGCAGGACTTTGGTTTGATATTGCTATAAGATGCCATTGCATACATGATGAGCTTCAGAATAGCTTTAAATAGAATAGGTTGCAGTTTTGTATTTGACTACAACCTATTCTTCTTTATTATCTTCCGTGACACTGTTTGTACTTCTTTCCGCTTCCGCAAGGACAAGGGTCGTTACGACCTACTGTTTTTTCAGCTATAACAGGTTGCTGCTTAGGAGCACTCTGCTGTTGTGATTGTGCCATTGCTTGGTCATACCCCTGACTTCCTTCGAATTTCTTTCCTCCAGCTGCAGGAGAAGATTCATTTACTCGGGCTTGAGCATAACTATCACTTTGTTTTGTTGCTTTGTTTTGAACAGAAGCAGCATTTGGTTCAATAGGTATAGAGCCTTTCACTAAGAACTCAACAGTCTCTTGGTTTAAGCGGTCAATCATATCTCTAAATAGATTGAAAGATTCTAATTTATAAACCAGTAATGGATCTTTTTGCTCATGTCGTGCTTGCTGAACAGATTGTTTTAAATCGTCCATTTCACGTAAGTGTTCTTTCCACTCATTGTCAATTAAACCTAAAACTATCGCTTTTTCAAACTCACGAACAATTGATTGTCCTTTTGTATTAAATCCTGCTTCAATTGTAGTTGAAACTTCTATTCCTTTGTTTCCATCTGTTAACGGCACTCGAATATGTCTGTCTCTATTTTCTGGCTGTTCGTAATGTGGCTTTACATTTTCGAACACAAGATTTGCTATTTTGTCATTTTTAACATCATAACGGTCCAATGTAGCATTGTAAACAGCATTAATCGTGTCTATCTGACTCTGACTTGTAAACTGTTCAGCATTAACTGGAGACTCAATACCTACCACACGTAGTAATTCTAGTTCGAAGTCTTTGAAGTCATCTTTCCCGTTGTATTTACTGACAATCATCTCAATAGTGTCGTAGAACATATTGGCTATGTCTAAATCTAATCGGTCTCCATAAAGTGCATTCTTACGTTTTCTATAAACAGCTTTACGTTGTGCGTTCATCACGTCATCATACTCCAATAGGTGCTTACGGTTTCCGAAGTTGTTTTCCTCAACTTTTTTCTGCGCACGTTCTATAGATTTAGAAATCATTCTGTGTTGAATAACTTCACCTTCTTTAAGCCCCATTCTGTCCATTAGTTTAGCGATACGCTCAGAACCGAATTTACGCATTAAATCATCTTCTAATGAAACGAAGAATTGAGAAGATCCTGGATCTCCCTGACGTCCGGCACGACCACGTAGCTGTCTGTCAACACGACGTGAATCATGTCTTTCTGTACCAACAATAGCCAAACCTCCAACTTCTTTTACGCCTTCACGTAATTTAATGTCCGTACCACGCCCCGCCATATTTGTAGCGATGGTAACAGTTCCTTTTGTACCTGCTTCGGCAACGATTTCCGATTCTTTTTGGTGATGCTTAGCGTTCAATACATTGTGTTTGATTCCTCTCATCTTAAGCATACGGCTTAATAATTCAGAAATCTCTACAGTTGTTGTACCTACTAGAACAGGGCGTTCTTCTTTAACTAAACGTTCAACTTCATCAATTACTGCGTTGTATTTCTCACGTCCGGTTTTGTAAACCATGTCTTCAAGATCCTTACGCAATAATGGTTTATTGGTAGGAATAACCACAACATCTAATTCGTATATATCCCAAAATTCTTTTGCTTCAGTTTCTGCTGTACCTGTCATACCGGACAATTTATGGTACATTCTGAAATAATTTTGGAGAGAAACGCTCGCGTAAGTTTGTGTTGCTGCTTCTACTTTTACATTTTCTTTTGCTTCTATTGCTTGGTGAAGTCCGTCTGAATAACGACGACCTTCCATAATACGCCCTGTAGATTCATCAACAATTTTCACCTTGTCTTCTACAATTACATATTCAACTTCTTTTTCGAATAAGGTGTAAGCTTTAAGCAATTGATTAATGCTGTGAATTCTTTCAGATTTCACCGAGTAATCACGAATTAACTCGTTTTTCTTCTCTGCTAAAACCTCTGGTGTTAAACCTTCGTTTTCAAGTTTAGCCAACTCTGTTCCGATATCTGGCATGATGTAGAAGTTAGGATCGTTTTGTCCTGACATCAAGTCAATTCCTTTATCGGTAAGATCAATAGTGTTGTTTTTCTCATCAATAACAAAGTAAAGTTCGTTATCGATAATTGGCATTTGCTTATTTTGCTCTGCCATATAAAAGTTCTCCGTCTTCTGAAGGTGAGCTTTTACTCCTGGTTCGGATAAGAACTTAATTAATGCTTTGTTTTTTGGAAGACCACGGAAGGCGCGAAGTAATTTCTGTCCACCTTCATCTAATCTTCTTTTCTGTTCTTTTTTATCCTCTACAGGTTCGTTAATTACGGTCAAGTCCTTTTTTGCTTCGGCAAGCACTTTGTTCACAAACGCTCTTTGCGCACTTACAACTTTTTCAATTAAAGGTTTTAAAGCAACATATTCTTGTTGGTCTCCTTTTGGTGTTGGACCAGAAATAATTAACGGGGTTCTAGCATCATCAATTAAAACTGAATCGACCTCGTCAATAATTGCATAGTGGTGCTTTCTTTGAACTAAACTTTCAATATCACTTGACATGTTGTCACGTAGGTAGTCGAATCCAAACTCGTTGTTTGTTCCAAAGGTGATATTTGCTTTGTAAGCCTCTCTTCTCGCCTCAGAGTTTGGCTTGTGTTTATCTATACAGTCTACAGACAAACCGTGGAATTGATATAAAGGCCCCATCCATTCACTGTCACGACGAGCTAGGTAGTCGTTTACAGTAACCAAGTGAACTCCTTTTCCAGCAATTGCGTTTAAGTATACAGGAAGTGTAGCAACTAAAGTTTTACCTTCACCTGTTTGCATCTCAGCAATATTTCCTCCGTGAAGAACAGCTCCCCCCATAATTTGAACATCGTAATGCACCATGTTCCATTCTACATCAGTTCCTGCAGCAGTCCATTCGTTTTTCCAAATAGCTTTGTCACCTTCGATTTTAAGACCATCATGCTTTTTAGCTATCTCTCGGTCAAAATCATTTGCTGTCACAACAAGTTCTTTGTTTTCTGACCAGCGGCGAGCCGTTTCTTTTATGGTTGCAAAAGCGTCTGGCATTAGCTCATCAAGAACTTGTTCTAATTTTTGATCTAGTTCTTCAGTTAATTTATCAATTTTTTCAAATATATTTTCTTTGTCTAGAACAATTGTATCAGGATGATTTGCTTGTTCTTCAAGAGCTTGAATTTCCTTTTCAATTTCAGCTGTACCTTCTTTAATTTTCTCTTGAAATGTCTTAGTCCTTTCTCTTAATTCATCATCACTTATTGAGTGAATTGAAGAATAAATTTCATTAACCTTATCTATAACTGGCTGAAAGTTCTTACGGTCTTTGACCGATTTATCGCCAAGTATTTTTTTTAATAGTCCTCCTATCATTTTAATGCTCTTATTTAGACTCCAAAAATAAGCTTATACTTTTAATTGGGGTGTTGAATTTTATATAAATCAATATTATCATAAATTATTCCAAGTAATAATAACTGACAATCTGACGTGAGTATAAGGAAAAAAAAGCCCCAACGCTAGTGTTGGGGCTTTACAAGTTAATATTCTTCTAGTATTCGTCTTCGTTGAAGAAAAAATCCTCTTTAGATGGGTAGTCAGGCCAAATATCTTCGATATTTTCATATATTTCACCTTCATCCTCTATATCTTGTAAGTTTTCAACCACTTCTAATGGTGCTCCAGTACGAATTGCGAAATCAATAAGTTCATCTTTAGCCGCTGGCCAAGGAGCGTCTTCTAAGTAAGAAGCTAATTCTAATGTCCAATACATATTATATAATTTTAATCGTGTGATTCAAAAATAAATGCCAAATTCAAAGCGCAAAAGTAATTTTATTTTTTGAAATTCCAAATTTTAATTAGTGATGGAAGAGGTTTTTTGTCTAAACTCTTGGTTTCCATTGAGTTTCTTCAATTTTCAAATCGGTTGCTATTTTTCTAGAAAGAACAAATAAGTAATCACTCAATCTGTTTAGATATTTCATTGCCATCATGTATTGTACACTTTCATCATTTAATCCTACTGTTAGCCTTTCTGCTCTTCTGCACACACATCTTGCAATATGGCAATGTGAAAGAATTGGTTTTCCTCCTGGCAATACAAAGTGTCGCATCGGAGGTAGGCTTTCATTCATTTCATCAATCGCATTTTCTAGAAAGACGATGTCATCCTCGTAGATTAGTGGAAGCTTCATTTTTGTTCCTTCAGGTTGTGTCGCTAATAGCGAACCAATTGTGAATAGTCTGTCTTGAATTTCTATTAATTGTTCGAATTGACCTTTTGGGATTTCTTCATGATCACGTACTAGTCCAATCCAAGAGTTGAGTTCGTCAACAGTTCCATAACTATCTATCCTAAGGTCATTTTTAGAGACTCGTTTACCTCCTATGAGGGAAGTTTCCCCAGTATCTCCCTTTTTAGTATATACTTTCATGCTTTATATTTTTGCTTTTCATTTTGAAGATTGAATATAAGCATTTTCTATTTGAATAGCTAAATGATTTAATAGATATATTTTAATTATTTTAGATTTTAGCTTTCATAGTTGAATATAACAAAAAATAAAAAAGGCAACGATAAAAATCATTGCCTTTCAGTATGCTTGATGTTATGAATTCTTATGCATTCAGGACTCCTCTTGAGATAACAATTCGTTGAATTTCAGAAGTACCTTCGTAGATTTGTGTGATTTTTGCATCGCGCATTAATCTTTCAACATGGTATTCTTTAACGAAGCCGTAACCACCATGGATTTGAACAGCTTCTACAGTTTGTTCCATGGCTACCGATGAAGCATATAATTTTGCCATTGCACTAGATTGGTCAAAGTTTAGGCCTTGGTCTTTTTCCCATGCTGCTTTATGAACCATTAGTCTAGCTGTTTCAACAGCTGTTGCCATATCTGCAATTTTAAATGCAATGGCTTGATGTTGGTTGATTTCTTTTCCAAAAGCTTTACGCTCTTTTGAATAAGCAACGGCTAATTCCATCGCACCAGCAGCAATTCCTAAGGCTTGTGCTGCAATTCCAATTCTTCCTCCTGAGAGTGTTTTCATTGCAAACTTGAAACCAAAGCCTTCTTCACCAATTCTATTTTCTTTAGGCACTTTAACGTCTGTAAACAATAAAGTGTGAGTATCGCTTCCGCGAATCCCCAATTTATCTTCTTTTGCTCCAACTTCAAAACCTTCCATTCCACGCTCTACGATGAAAGCGTTAATTCCACGGTGACCTTTTTCAACGTCAGTTTGTGCAATCACGATGTAAGTTGATGCAGAAGAACCATTTGTAATCCAGTTTTTAGTACCGTTTAATAAATAATGATCTCCTTTGTCAATAGCAGTTGTACGCTGAGACGTAGCGTCAGATCCAGCTTCAGGCTCAGAAAGACAAAATGCTCCAATCTTTTCACCTTTTGCAAGAGGAATTAAATATTTTTGTTTTTGTTCTTCTGTTCCAAATTTCTCAAGTCCCCAACAAACTAGAGAGTTGTTAACACTCATGCAAACAGATACTGATGCGTCTACTTTAGAGATTTCTTCCATTGCTAAAGCGTATGAAATTGTATCCATACCACCACCACCATACTTTGGATCAACCATCATTCCTAAGAACCCAAGTTCTCCAAGTTGTTTAATCTCATCTTTAGGGAATCGTTGTTCATTATCTCTAGCGATAACACCTTCTTTTAAAACGTTTTGAGCAAAGTCTCTTGCTGCGTCACGCACTGCAATTTGCTCTTCTGATAATTCGAAATTCATATCTATTAATTGTTTTTTTGTAGCGAGACGCAGGGTATTGATTAAAATTTTACATTCGTATCCTTATCTCAATGATATCAAAATATATTTACTTATAATTGATGTCGCAAAAATAACGTAATTATTCAAATTTCACACTGTAAGTACAATAGAAATGAAAACTTTTCACGTGATAGGCTTAATGTCAGGAACTTCGTTGGATGGGTTGGACGTTGCTAATGTTACTTTTATTCTGTCTGAAAAGAATACTTGGAGCTTTAAATTAGTTCATTCAGCATTCTATACATACGATGAAGAGCTGTTGAGTAGATTAAAGTCTGCGCATGAATGTTCCTCTTCTGATTTAGTAGAATTGAGTTCTGAATTAGGCGTCTTTTATGCTGATATGGTGAATTTATTTATTAAAGAGTTTAGACTTGAAAAGGATCAAATCAATTTTGTAGCAAGCCATGGTCAAACTGTTTTTCATCAACCTCAAAAAGGATATACACTTCAAATAGGGAATGGACCTGAATTAGCTATAAATACAGGGTTGTCTACGATAGTAGATTTTCGTTCAAAAGATGTTGCTTTAGATGGAAATGGCGCGCCACTAATTCCTGTTGCTGATCATTTACTGTTTTCTAATTACGCCGAATCTTTTTTAAATCTTGGAGGGTTTAGTAATGTTTCTTACAAAAAAGATGGTCGAGTATATTCATTTGATATCTGTCCAGTAAATATTATCATAAATGATTTAATGCGGACGGTTGGAGAGGAGTACGATGCTTTTGGTAAATATGGGATGGGAGGAATGGTTAATGAATCTCTCTTGCAGCAATTAAATAGTTTGACTTATTATACTGAAAAAGGCCCTAAATCCTTGGGTTGGGAGTGGGTTTTAAGTAGTGTTTTACCTCTGTTGAATAAAGAAGAAAATTTACAAAATACAATACGTACAGTATACGAGCATATTGCCTTTCAAATTGGTGAAACATTGAATAAAATAGAAGCAAAATCTGTACTGGTAACTGGAGGGGGGGCTAAAAACACTTTTTTAATAGAAAGGATTAAGTTTTATACAGATGGTAAAGTAATTGTTCCTGACGAGGAATTGGTTGACTTTAAAGAAGCGATTGGCTTTGCGTTTTTAGGACTTTTGAGGTGGGAGAATGAAATCAATGTTTGGTCAAGTGTAACTGGTTCAAAACGTGATTCTTCATCAGGGGTGATAATTGATCCTTGAATTAAATATTCAAGGAAAAGGTGTGATTTGAAATAGTTTTTTACTTTTGTTCGTTGAACTTACTTTTATACCTTATTTATACTGTTAGGTAAGATTGAGAAAATGTAACATAAACTGCTATACAATTTGAAATCTAAAAGGGAAGAAGACACAAGGTGCGTAGTTTTATAACTAGGCTCAGAATAAAATGAAACATAATTTAACTTGAGAAATAACTTTTAATGATATAGGTAAACACTGCTTATTATGGAACTATTTATTGTTTTTGTTTTTATTTTAGGGTATTTAGGAATTACTCTTGAACACAGTTTGAAGGTTGATAAACTAGTCCCCTCTCTGCTTATGATGGCCTTTGCATGGGCAGGAGTTTCAATTGGTTTAAACGATTTTACTACGTGGTTTAATTCTTCTGCACATGAGTTGATGGATATTACTGGGATGGGAAGTGAAGAAAGAGGAAGTTTGATGGAAGAGACCTTATTACATCACTTTGGAAAGACCTCTGAAATTCTAATCTTTTTGATTGGTGCAATGACAATTGTAGAGATTATTGACCATTTTCATGGCTTTTCTGCAATTAAAAGCTTCATTAAAACAAATAAAAAACGTACACTTTTATGGATTGTAGCTTTTTTAGCATTTATCTTGTCTGCAATTATCGACAACCTAACAGCAACCATTGTTTTGATTACAATTTTACGTAAATTATTGAATAGTTCTGAAGATCGAATTTGGTTTGCAGGTTTAATCGTTGTGTGCGCTAATGCTGGTGGAGCGTGGTCTCCAATAGGTGATGTTACAACAACAATGTTATGGATGGGGAATAAAGTAACAGCAATTAAGTTAATGGAATATCTGTTTTTACCTTCATTGATATGTATGATAATTCCTACTCTTATAGCAAGTTTTATGAAGCCATTCAAAGGTACTTTTGAATTACCAACTGAAGAAGGTGAAGTGAATAGTAAAGCATCATTAATGCTTTATCTAGGTTTAGGAATGATCGTTTTTGTACCAATCTTTAAAACTATTTTTGATCTTCCTCCATATATTGGCATGATGTTGTCACTTGGAGTTGTGGCTCTTTTTGCTGAAACAATTAGCGTAAGACAGTTTAAAATGGCTTATGTTGGAGTTGTTAAAAAGGATAAAAAAGCTGATTGTGACGAAGAAACAGTAGAAGGACACCATGAAAGCCCTACCTTTAGAGCGTTAACCAAGATTGAAATGCCGTCTATTCTGTTCTTTTTGGGAATTTTAATGACAGTGGCTGCTTTGGAATCTTTAGGAATGGTTTTTAACTTTGGACAATCAGTACAAAATAGTATTCATGATGATGTTTTTGTTTTGTTATTGGGTGCTGGTTCGGCTGTTATTGACAACGTGCCGTTAGTAGCTGCAAGTATGGGGATGTTTAATGATCCTATTGACGACCATATATGGCAGTTCATTGCTTACTCAGCAGGTACGGGAGGCTCAATGTTAATTATTGGCTCTGCTGCTGGTGTAGTTGCTATGGGAATGGAAAGAATTTCGTTCTTTTGGTATTTAAAAAACATCTCTTTATTGGCATTAATTGGATATCTTGCGGGAGCAGGATTCTATTTATTAGAAAGAGCATTGTAACAAAATTTAATTTAATACGTTATTGAAACTATGAAAGGTTCGTTTTTACTACAAGTTGTTCAAGATTCAACAGCCATAGGTGCTGAAGAGAATTATAAAGAAGTGGCTATTTGGGAAGCTGTAGCAGATGCTGCTAGCAGTGTCATGGGGTTAGTTATTCTTTTATCGCTAGCTGCCATGTCAATCTATGCTGTGTACGTTTTTGTTGAGCGTTTATTAGCGTTGCGAAGAGCTTCAAAGAAAAACCCAAACTTTTTATCTGAAGTAAAAAGATATCTTTCTGACGGTAAAATTGATGAAGCGAAGAGTTTATGTGTTCGTACAGATTCTCCTTCAGCAAGGATGCTTGAAAAAGGTATAGATCGTTTAGGGAAGCCAGTTGATATTGTTTCTTCAACTATTGATAATACTGGGAGGTTAGAAATTTCAAGGTTAGAACAACGTTTGAGTTTCTTAGCGACTGCCGCTGGAGCTGCTCCAATGATTGGATTCTTAGGAACCACAATTGGAATGGTACAAGTATTTAACGATATGAAGAATCTTGACTCTCTAGATTTAGGAACAATTGCTCCTGGAATTATGACAGCTATGATTACTTGATTGTTGGAATTATAGCATTTATGGGGTACAACTATTTGGTAACTCAAATTTCTAAAGTTGTTTACCGAATGGAAAACGATGCAATGGAGTTCATGGATATTCTCCATAAACCTTCAAAGTAATATATTGAATTATGGGATTTGGTACACAAAATAAAATAAAAATTGAGGGCGGGATGGCTTCCATGACCGACTTGGTGTTTTTATTGCTCGTATTCTTTATTATAATGAGTACCATGGCAGAGAAGAACACTCCTGTGGAATTACCACAACCAACTGAAAAATTAGATACTTCAAAAGAGAATGCGACTACAACAATTGTAATTACTGAGGATGATCTTTATCAAATAATGTTGAGTGATGCCAGTAATACAGATAATCCATATGGTGTAAAAACAGACGGGGTGAGCTATGAAGAAATTCGTGACTTTTTAATTCAAGAAGTTGAAAAAACACCAGAAATGAAAGTCAAAATTGCTGGAGCTAGAAAAGCGAGCTATGAAGCTGTTTTTCAGATCCTAGCATTGTCTAAAACAAAAGGTTGGAAGCCCGTTTTAGCATATGATTAATTGAATAAAAAAAGAAATGGCAGTAGTACCTGTAGTAAGAGCATCAGATAATCGTAAGGGAATTATCGCAGCAATTGCGTTCCTATTGATTGCTCTATTCTTACTTTTCTTTATCAAATACAGCGAACCCGACCCTCCAAAAGTTACTGTTCCTATTCCTATAACGATGAGTGATGATGGAATTGAGGAGTTTGAAATTCATAATGCAGGAGGTGGGGCGCCAAGCGAAACAGTTGATCCTGTTCCTAACCCTGTTGAAAATCCTCAGGAGCAGCCTACACAAGAAGAATCTCATGTTCAAACAAGTTCTGGTTCTGGAACAACTAAAAGTAACAATACGACTGCGCAAGAAACTGAAGCAGCTAACCCATTTTCAGGAGGTGGCTCTGGAGGCTCTGGAACGAGTGGTTCAGGTGGTGGTTTTGGAAGCGATAGCGGCCCGGGAACAGGAAGTGGAGAACCTGGAAAAGGAGCGGCAGGAGCAAGGGTGCGTATTTCAGATATTCGCACCAAACCTAAGACCTCAAATGATGAACATGGTTATATTTCTTTTAAACTAACGGTAGATTCTCAAGGTAAGGTAATGAGAGTGGATGTGATTCGTAGTGAGACAACAATCACGAATCAAAGACTGATAGATGAAGTGATCGAGTTAGTTAAAAAAGAAGTGCGTTACAAAGAAAAGCCTGGTGCACGTGATGAAATAACTTTCTATAGACCAAGTATTACCCCCGGATAAAATGACACCCACTAGTTATAAGACCAAAGTTGATTGGTTGTTTAATCAGTTCCCAGTTTTTCAAAAAGCTGGGAGTTCTGCTTATAAACCTACACTCGATAATACACTGGCTTTAATTCAGTTTTTCAAAGTTCCAATTTCAGAGATGAAGTTTGTTCATGTTGCTGGAACGAACGGAAAGGGAACCACTTGTTCTATTATAGCAAGTGCTTTAACTGCTTCAGGAAAGAAGGTCGGATTGTTTACTTCTCCACACATCAAAGATTTTAGAGAAAGAATTCGAGTGAATGGGAAAATGATTGATGAAAATGAAGTGGTTGAATATATTGATCTTATTCAAAACACTACGTTTGATTTCTCTCCTTCTTTCTTCGAAATGACTTGGGTGATGGCTTTAGCTCATTTTTATAAAGAAGGATGTGATATTGTTGTGGTAGAAACAGGTTTAGGAGGCCGTTTAGACGCAACTAATGTAATTACACCCCAATTGTCAGTAATTACAAATATTGGTTTAGATCATGTAGCTATTTTAGGAGATACGCGTGTTCAAATTGCAGCCGAAAAGGCAGGAATCATTAAAGATGGAGTACCTGTTTTTATTGGTGAAAGTGATGAGGAAATTCATGACGTTTTTATTAAGGCTGCTAATTTTAAATCTGCTCCAATTCATTTTCTACCTGAGCGTATAGGAGAAAATACTTTTGAAGTGAATAAACGATTGGCTTTTAAGGTTATTGACTTTCTTTTAAAAGATTACTCTGCTTTAGAGATAATCAAGGAAAATGCTTTGAATAATTTATATAAAAACACGGGGTTGTATGGAAGGAATCAATTGTATAGCGAGGATCCTCTTGTTATCATTGATGCTGCACACAATACAATGGGGATTCAAAGGTTTGTTCTGGATATTCAAAAGAGATACAGCGATAAAAATGTTCGTGTTTTATATGGTGTATCCAACGATAAAGATTTGTTTGAGATAGCTAATTTATTTCCTGAAGAGTGGGAGTATTATTTTACTGAATTTAATAGTCAGCGTTCAACTAAAATGGAAGATTTTAGAGATATTATTAGAATAAATGAATTAAAACCTACTTATTTTAAGGATGCAAAAAAAGCATTTAAATCAGCGCAAATATTTAATAGTAAGGATGATATGCTGATCGTTTTTGGAAGCTTTTTTCTTTTAGAAGAAATTATTTAATTTTTTTTCAAAAAAAGCACATTAGATTTGAAAATTGTACTTATATTTGCACCCGCAACGAGGTTAAACGAAACTTCAGAAAAAGCAAAATAAAGGGCCCTTAGCTCAGTTGGTTTAGAGCACCTGCCTTACAAGCAGGGGGTCACTGGTTCGAATCCAGTAGGGCCCACAAAATAAAAGTCTTCCAATAGGAAGACTTTTTTGTTTTATATACATCCTAAAATCATTGTTTATTTTAATATCTATCTGAAACAAGTTGAGCCAGTATTGATAACACATTTTAAATCACAATCATTCGTCTTTTTTAATACCATTCTATAATTTTTATTTCTCAATGTTGAGCAAGAGAGGACAGAATAATCAATTTTCAGAGTTTAAACTCCGCTTTCATTCTTTTCTCACTCTGCCATATATTCCGTTACTTCTTAATTACATTTAAATATTCCTGTGATCCAAATAAAAACATTTATCTTCGATAGACATCAATAATATATCCACAATGGCAAAAGCTGAATATAGCGTTTATGTAGTTGAGCTATCTAAACGTGTTTTTACAGATAATAGTAAGTTTAGAAATGCAAACCCTCAGTATAATGGTACTATGCAATGTGTATATGTGGGCATGACTAGTAGAACTCCCTCGGAGCGGTTTGAGCAGCATAAATCGGGTTATATTAGTAAAAAAGGACATAAGCTTTCTTCTTCAATAGTTGAGAAATATGGTAAGTATTTAAGGCCTAGTTTATACAATCACTTAAATCCAATGAAAACACAGGCTGAAGCCTTGAAAATGGAGGAGAAGTTGGCCTTGGATTTACGCAAGCAAAAGTATGCTGTTTGGTTTAATTAAATCTGAATGTAAAAAATAACACAACAGTTTTTTTACATTCAGATTTAACCGCAGTATCTTCAATTGCATCAAAGTTCATTTATCCACAGCTGTTTTACTTTTTGAAGACTTTTGAATAATTGCTCATATGAAGTAATAATAAAATAGTCTTCTTGCATAACATCTGTTCTAAATTCTCGTTTTAATATAACGTTCATATCAAAAGGATGAAAATTCGCTCTCTTTTCATCAATTTGTTTTGTTTCTCCATAGGAAGATAGAATACCTGCACCGTAAGATTTTATTTTTCCATTCTCTTCAATTACCCCGAACTCTATTGTAAACCAATATAAACGTTGTAGTTGCTTTACTTTTTCAGAGTCATTAATGAATTGACAACCCAAAAGTCCGAACTCTTGCATAAAAGCAGAAAATACAGGGTTGCTGAGTAGAGGTACGTGACCGAAAATATCATGGAACATATCTGGTTCTTCTAAGTAGTCTAGAGTATCTTTACTTCTGAGCCAAGTTGAAGAGCAGAATTTCTTTTTAGCCAATAATTGGAAGAAATCTTCAACTTCTATTAGCCCCGGAACCACTTCTAATGACCAAGAAGTTGAATGTTTAAACCATTTATCAATGGTGTTGAACTCTGGAATTTCGTTAGCGTTTAAAACTTCCTTCATGTTTATAAGTGATTGTATGTATGTTTCACTTGCTTTACCAGGAATATTTTCCAGTTGCCTTGTAAAAAGTGTTTTCCATACCCACAGATCTTCCTCTGTATATGCATTTGTGTCTTGTATCATAGTATTAAAAATAAAAAGCCCGATTCAGTTAAGAATCGGGCTTTGGTTAATGTTTATATATATAGCGTACTAACTACCGATTCTGGTATTAAGAATTTTAGAATAGTAATAATATGTCGCGTATAGAGTTCTCATTTCAGAAGCAAAATTAATCTTCTTTTTATAAATAAAACATTATTGAGTCAAGTATTTAATGAATTATCAGCTTTTATTTTGATAATCAATCAATTAATGAAACACCATTGATATCTGTAGTAAGAACTTCCGTCATGTAATCGAAGAAGGGTCTAATTGCTTTAAACATATCGTTTACTTCGTTTATGAAGTCAGGAGACAGGACTTCTTCGTCGGTGTATTTTTTGGTGAATACAAACTGTTTTTTGCGAATCAAATCAATGTTTTCGTGTTCTTTATCAAAGCCTTTTGGTGCAGTTTTTAATTCTTCACCTTCAAGCTCTCCCCAGTTTTGCTTAAATTTATTATTGTTAAGTATTTCTCTGATTTCGGAAGAGTCTATCTCAAACTCTTTTCTGATACGTAAAAGGTCTTCTCTTTCTGGATTCCAAAACCCCGCCGCAATGAAAGTGCCGTTTGGTGTGATATGAAGATAGTAACCACCTCTTAAATTAGGTTTCACTCGAGTGAAAGAAGCTCCAAGATGAGTTTTGTATGGCGTTTTGTTTTTTGAAAATCTTACATCTCTGAATATGCGAAATACTTTTAATTTTTCTATTTTATCATGACTCTGCATTTTTAGCAGCAATTCATTATAAATTTGTTTCATTTCCTCCTCAATAACTTTAAACTCTGGTTTATGTTCATTAAACCAATCTCTGTCATTGTTCTGAGTTAGCTTTTGAAGAAAAATAAATGCTTTCTTTGAAACTGGTGTTGTCATAATTTGTGAATCATTTATTTGCCTTAAAATGAGTTGATTGTAGTTGTACTTTAATATTCTGGAAAATAAAAATGAATATCTTCGTTTTTGTATTTGAGCGTGTCGCTAGGGAGGAGTAATTTACGTTCGTCAATGACATACTGGTTCATTATTCTGTAGTTCCTTAATTGCTTCTCAAAATATTTCTTTTTGTTCTTATCTTTTATAGCGGTTAATTTAAGTTGAGGGTTAACCTTGTATAACTCTTCATTCATAAGAATGGTGTCTTTGTGTATAACTCCGATTATTTCACCATTAAATCGACCAATGAAAATTGGGTGATCTGATGAAAGTTTATCCTTAGTTGAGAGTCCATTTCCAAGCCAATTTGTGTGTTCTGGAATCTCTTTTTTAGTTAAATAAGGTTGAAAAACTGTAAGTAAACTTTGAGGGATATCTGTATGCGCAACTATATCTTTAAACTGTTTAGCTTTTTTGAGTTTTGGGCTAAAGATTGCAAGCGGGACCGCATGAGAGTCTAACTCAGTTCTTAAAGGCAGGGTGTTCACATTGTGATCTCCGACAAAAAGAAAGATTGTATTCTCATATTCAGGTCTTTTTTTATATTCATTCATAAACGTCCCCAGTGCGTCGTCTTGATAGATAACTGCCGCAATAACATCTTTAGAGTTTTCAAAAAGATTGTCGCCATTAGGCATGTTTATTAATCTTTCTTTGGCAAGTGATATGTATTTATCTTTTTCAGGAATGTTAAAAGGGCTATGCAGACTTAGTGTAATAAAAAGGTCAAAGTAAGGCTGTGTATTACTGGTGTCTTTAAATTTAAAATATAAATCCACCATTGTTTTATCATGAATACCCCAAGTGAAAGCGTCTCCTTGATCTTCTAGTTTGTAGATGTCGTTATTCTCTATGTAAACTTGGTCCCATATCGTTTGAATATGATTCATGCGCAAAAATGGCTCGAAATTATCAAAATATCCCCATCCACCGTAGGTGAAAGATGATGAATAGTTGTTGGAGATAAGTAGTTTAGGTATGGATAGGTGCTGTGGGAAAGTAGATTTTAAATTTAACATACCTCTTTCATATCCATGAGGTAGAGAAGCTAAAGCATTTGCAAAAACGCCATGTGTTCTGTCTGCGTTGCTAATTGCATTTGGCCAATATAAACTTTGAGCATACAAGGAGTCTAAATGTGGAGTAAAGCTGCCTAAAGTTGCTTCTGACCCTGAGAATGTAGAACTTAACCCTTCACAAAAGACTATGACTAGGTTTGGAGCATTTTCAAAGGTATTGAAATACGAGCTCAGGTCGTTGACTTCTAAATTAAATTCTCTTGCAAAAGGATATTCAATTTGATAAGCAGACGTTTCCCAATTCATAAACTCCCTAAACTCTTTAATTGATTTGTAAAATTCTTTTTCACTGATATCACCTAATTCATTTTTTTTCATGAGGTGAGTAAACACACTTGAGAATAGAAATTTAGGTTTTGAAATTGCAATTACCTTTTGTTTATCTGTGAGTTTAGGATTCTTCGTGATGTAGTTTAGACTGGTCACAATAAGTGATAATGCTAGTGTTAGTTTTATGGCTTTTGAAGAAATAATTCTCGAAATGAGTTTTTTATTGAAAATCAATAGAAGAATAAGGGATAAACTTGGTATTACATAGTACCAAAAATACTGTTGAGATAATCTTCCTGTTTCACTTGCTGCAATTTCTAATAGTTCATCTAGCGTGAAGTAGAGGATTACGTGGTCTAAAATTAGGTAAGCAGTTAGAAAGTATTGTGATGTAACGAGATAAGTAAAAAGAACAACCAAAGAAAATAGTACAGTTAAAAACCAATATATTGGCTTTGAATACTTTTTAATTAAACTCAATAATAATCCAATTGTTAGAAGGTATAGAATCAGGAAGATGAGTTCATTCAAAATAATTATTCCGAATACTCTATAGATTTCAAATTTACCGGTAAATCTTTCAATGTTAAATATAAATAAGTCAAAAAACTTAATGATAATTATTGGTATAAAGAGGATAAATCCTTGCTCTATTAGTGCATCATAAACCGGTTTTAACTTACCATTAATTTTTTTCATTTCTAATAATAGATCAATGTTCTTAGTAGGTATAAAAGTAGTTATTTATTTTGACCAAATGATTATTTTGGACATTGGTGTTTTCTAATATTATTATTTTTTTATTCAAAAAAAAAGCAGCCTCATATTTAAGGCAGCTTTCTTTTTATATGTATAGTAGTATCCTAAAGTTAGGAGATGGAGTATTGACTTTTTTTGCGTATTCTAGCGAAAGATTATAACTTTTTAAATCACGTAAATTGTAGGCTAATATTTGATAGGTATTAAAGCTGTCTATGGGAGTGAGTTCTTCATTAGAAGCCAGTATTTTTAATCCTACTCTTAGAGATGAATCAATTTCTCCCTGGTGATGTAAAATTTTAGCATCGATTACATCAAGGTTTGTCATTTGGCCTTTAAAAACCGAACGATAGTAATCTAAACTGTCCTTCTGTGAATATAAACAAGAGGAAATAAATAAAAATAAAAAACCGATTTTAAATGAAAGACCGATAGCTATAAAGTTTAAGTTTTACACACTTCGTAGTTATGGTTTGATTGATCTACAAATATAGTCTAATTTAAATATTCTTCTATTGAATTTGATGAAAAAGAGATTGATGTATATTTACATCCGGTACTTTACCGTTTTATTAATATACGTTTGATACTTTTCCTAATCGAAATATATTTGTGATATTTACCCTTTAAAACTATATCCATGAAGTACACTCGCCTTTCTTTACAAGATTTAAAAGACCTCGAAAAAGAATTTGTAGAATTCTTAGCTCTAAATGGAATTCCTGCAGATGAGTGGGAGCGTTTAAAAAAAGAAGATATGGATAAGGTTGAGCAAGTAATCGATCACTTTAGTGATGTGATTTGGGAAGGGGTACTTAGAAAAACTGAGATGGTTGAGCACAGGAGAGCGGATAAATTAACACTTTGTAAAATTGTAGATGGCGAGTTGATTACTTTGCTCATGAAAACAACTGATGTTAATATTGATTTAACAAAGACAGAGAATATTTATGAAGCTATTTCTAATATTCAGGGTTATCAAGTAAGTATTCAGAAAGATAAAATAGAAAAAGAGGCTACTCAACAGTACTTTGAATTGTTAGAGATTGGCTTCTATATCGCTAAAGAACCAAAGTATGAAGCTTTATTTGAACAAGTGGGGAACTTAAGCTAGTCCAAACAATTACAGGGATTGTCAAATTTGACAACTCCATTAGGAAAAGCCAAAGTCCACTTCTCTACAAATGAAGTTCCAAAAGTAGTACCTCTAAAGTCAATAAACTCTAACTGTTGAAGTTCAGCGAAAGCTGGGTCAATTGAGGTGAACCTATTGTCCCATACATCTAAATACTTTAATTTCTTCAGGTTTTTAATTCCCGCAGGAATGCTAATCATTTTGTTTTTGCTAATGTCTAAGTAAACAAGATCTGATAAGTGAAATATTACAGAAGGGAAGTGGTTTAGTTTGTTCTTATTAAGATATAGAAATTCTATTTGCTTGAATTCAGTGAAAAATTCAGGGAGATTTGTCAGTTTGTTTCTGGAGAGTTTTAAGCCTCGAATGTTTTTAAACTTTTGAAGCTCACTTGGAAGTTCTGATAGTCTTTGCTTAGATAAATCTAATGCATAAATAGTGTCAGGGTTTACATTGTTTATTTCTGATAAAGTATAATAATGGTATTCATCAACTGGAATTTGACCCCAAGAGATATTACCAACTATAATCAAAAATCCAATTGCGAAGGCGTTCTTCATCTTTGTGCATTTCTTTAACAAGTTCATCTAAAGTATCAAACTTTTTCTCGTCACGGATACGTTTAAGCATTTTTAAACGTAAATTCTCTCCATATAAATCACCTTTAAAGTCTAATAAGTATACTTCAATTGTAATCAGTCCAGAATCATCTACAGTCGGACGCTCTCCGATGCTTACCAAGCCAAAGTATTCTGCATTATTTTCTCTAACTACCCGGGTTGCATATACGCCATTCTTAGGAATTAATTTAACTTCACTATCTAATTCGATGTTAGCGGTTGGAAAACCTAACTTTGTTCCTAGTTGTTGACCATGACCTACAGAGCCATTTATCTCAAACTCTTCCCCTAGATAGGTATTTGCTAATTCCACGTCACCATCATGTAGTGCATCTCGAATTTTGGTTGAACTTACATTTACCTCGTCAATATCTTTGGCACCGATTTCAATGACTTCAAAATCATAAATAGGCGCTAATTCTTTTAATAATTCTAAACTACCTTCTCTGTTTTTCCCGAATTGATGATCGTAACCGATAACAATAGTTTTGATATTTAACTTATTTACCAAGTAATCACGTACAAATTCCAGTGCAGTTAAACGAGAAAACTCCTTAGTAAATGGATGAACTATAATGTTCTTTAAGCCCATTCTCTCTAGTTTCTCTAGTTTTTCAACTTGAGTCTGGATAAGCTTTAAACCATGAGATTCAGGAAAAAGAACCATTCTAGGGTGAGGGTAGAAAGTGAAAAGTACAGATTCTCCACCGTTTTTCTCAGCAACTTCATTTAGTTGTTTGATAATTTTCTGATGTCCTAGGTGTACCCCGTCAAATGTTCCTATTGTAAGAACAGGGTGAGGTATTTTTGACATTTCATTAAATCCTTGGAAAACTTTCACTTTTGATTTCGAATTTTTTTCAAAGATAAAAAATTCAACACTCATGTGGCTTTTAATTCGTAACTTTTCCTTAAGTTATCGATAAATGTTGAAATGAAGTTTTAGTATGCTTGCATAGTAAAGATTTATTAATTATATTTACCTCACACAAAACAGAATATTCATTAAAAAACAATATAACTATGTCTGATACAAGTACTATAAAAGGTGGAGAATTTATCATTCGTGATACGAAGCCTGAGCAAATATTTATCCCTGAAGAGTGGACAGAAGAGCAAATCATGATTGCTAAAATGTGTGATGATTTTATTGCAGCAGAAGTTGATCCTAACTTGGATAGAATTGATGAGATGGAAGATGGTTTGATGCAATCAATTCTTGAAAAAGCTGGAGAATTAGGGTTGTTAAGCCTGTCTGTTCCGGAAGACCTTGGGGGAATGGAGGTTGATTTTAAAACAACACTTCTTGCGACTGAGAGATTAGGTAAAGGCTTTTCTTTCTCTGTTGCTTACGGTGCACATACTGGAATTGGTACTTTGCCAATCTTATACTACGGAACACAAGCACAAAAAGAAAAATACATTCCTAAATTAGCTTCGGGAGAATGGAAAGCATCTTATTGTTTAACTGAGCCATCAGCAGGGTCTGATGCGAATTCAGGAAAAACAAAGGCGGAATTAACTGAAGACGGAAAGCATTATGTAATTAATGGTCAGAAAATGTGGATTACCAATGCTGGTTTTGCAGATGTTCTTACTGTTTTCGCTAAAATTGATGATGATAAAAACTTAACTGCTTTTATTATTGATGCCAATACAGAAGGAATTACTTTGAACCCAGAGGAAAAGAAAATGGGAATTAAAGGTTCTTCAACACGTCAGGTGTTTTTTAATAATGTTAAAGTTCCAGTTGAAAACATGCTTTCAGAGCGTGAGAATGGATTTAAGATAGCATTGAATATTTTGAATATCGGTCGTATTAAATTAGCGGCAGGAGTTCTTGGTGGTGCTAAAGCAGCAGTTGATTATTCAATTAAATATGCAAATGAGCGTGAACAATTTGGACGCCCAATTTCAAAGTATGGAGCGATTCGTCACAAAATTGCTGAGCAAGTAATTAAGTGTTACGTTGTTGAGTCTGCTACATACCGTGCTGGACAAAACATTGATGATGCTATTGAGTCATTTATTGCAGGAGGAATGGATCAAGAGGAAGCTACTTTGAAAGGAATTGAGCAGTTTGCACCTGAATGTGCGATTTTGAAAGTTGCAGGATCTGAATGTTTAGATTACGTTGTTGATGAGGCAGTTCAAATCAATGGGGGAATGGGATATTCTGCTGAATCTCCAGTTGAAAGAGCTTACCGTGATTCAAGAATTAACAGAATTTTTGAAGGAACAAACGAAATCAACCGTATGTTGACAGTAGACTTAGTTCTGAAAAGAGCTATGAAAGGTGAACTTGATTTAATGGGACCTGCTCAAGAAGTAGCTAACGAATTAATGAGTATTCCAGATTTCGGAGATGCACCAGAAGGAGTTTTTGCTGAAGAATATAAAGCTTTAGCTGGATTTAAGAAAACAATCTTAATGGTTGCTGGATCTGCAGTTCAGAAATTAATGCAATCTCTAGCTAAAGAGCAAGAGGTATTAATGAATATAGCTGACTTATCAATTGATACTTACATGGCTGAATCTGTTTTGTTACGTGTTGATAAATTGATTTCTATGAGAGGTGAAGATGCTTGTAAGGATGAAATTGCAATCGTTAAAACATATTTCTACGACGTTGCAGATAAAATCAATAAATCAGGAAAAGACGCAATTAATGCATTCGCTGGAGGAGACGAAGCAAAAATGATGTTGATGGGATTACGTAGATTTACGAAAGTTGAAGGATTTAATTCTAAAGAAGCACGTCAACAAATTGCACAACGTGTTATCGAGGCTGGAAAATATAATTTCTAGGAAAAATATAACCAACAAAAAAGGGCGCAAACTGCGCCCTTTTTTTATATCATAAAAAGTCTACTTAATCAATTCAATTCCATCCGCAATAAAAGTCATCCCATATTTAACTTCTGTAATTGCATCGATTTCTTCTTGAGGCGCATTAGCATCTTCCAAGAAGTGTTTTTGCATATCAACAGAAACAGTATCTTGAATTGCTTTCCCAGATAGATAAACAACCGTGCCTATTTCTGTATCAACTGGAATTGTGAAATGGTCTTTAAAACGGACCATAAATGTTTCTCCATCTTCTTTTTCAATATTTACCCAACATCCCATTTTTGAGCAAATTTCATTGATTTCCGCTTTAAAAGTTGCATCTAATTCCGTTTTTCCCTCAAACTGAGCCAGTAATTCCTCAGTTGAAATAGCTATTGTTGTGTCAACCTTATTAGGACCAAACGAAGTTTGATTCGGATCAATTGTTTCTTCTGTTTCTTCAGATACAATTTCTGTTGTATCCATATCAGTAGTAGGAGGCTCAGTTTCTGATGGATTTGTACAGCTTGTTAGAAAGCCTACTGTAAGCAAACCTATCATTAAGTGTTTCTTATTCATAATTTTAATTTTCCGCTAAACTACGATTTTTGATTCTTTTATAAAATTAATTTTTTAAACAAATAGATGAATCGAAGCGCCACGCTCTTTTCTCTCTTTCTCACACTATATTTAAAATTTATTTTAAATATATAGTACCTTGTATTGCATAGTACTATATTCTTTTTATATTTGTCAAATCATTAGTAGAATTATGAAAGTAGAAAACACAAAAGCTCAAATGAGAAAAGGTATCCTGGAATACTGTGTTTTGTCTATTCTCTCAAAGAAAGAATGCTATCCATCTGAAATCATTGAACAGTTGAAGGAAGCAGAATTGATAGTGGTAGAAGGAACACTTTATCCCTTACTTACTCGATTAAAAAATGCTGAATTGCTGGATTATCGTTGGGAGGAATCTAACGCAGGTCCACCAAGAAAGTATTATGAATTAACAACGGCAGGTAAACTTTTCTTGTCAGAGTTAAAAACCACATGGGATATATTGAAAAAAGCAGTTAACCAATTAGAAAACAAAACGCTATGAAAAAGACAACAACTATAAATCTTGCAGGTATGGTTTACCATATCGAAGAAGATGCTTTTCAAATTTTAAAGGATTACCTCACGGACATTAAACGTGTATTCTCCAACCAAGAAGGTGTAGAAGAAATGGTCGCGGATATTGAAGCCCGAATTGCAGAACTATTTCAGGAACGATTAAACAAAAATAAAGAAGTTGTTACTTATGCAGATGTTGAAGAAGTTATCTCAATCATGGGGTCACCGAATCAATTTGATGAGGATTATGACGAGGCTGAATATGAAGAAAATAAATCAGAAACACAGTTCAATCAAAAGGCGGAATCTAAGCGATTGTACAGGGATACTGATGAAGGAATGCTGGCGGGAGTTTCCGCAGGTTTAGGTCATTACCTTAACATCGACCCCGTTTTGATTCGCGTTTTGTGGATTGTTTTGGTTTTGGTTGGTGGTTCTGGAGTTTTGGTGTACATCATTGCTTGGATTGCAATTCCAGAAGCGAAGACTACAGCTCAGAAGTTACAAATGAAAGGTCAACCTGCAAATTTGGACAATATAAAAGCCTTTGCCGATTCAGTTAAAGAAGAAGCTAAAACTGGATTTAAACGGGCGTCAAACTCAGTGAAATTTACCATTGAAAAAGGAAATGGCGCTATAACAACAGTGCTTCGAATGTTCTCAAGACTCATTGGATTTGTTTTGGTAGTGGGAGGAATTATCGGAATTGTTGGCTTAGTCCTTTTATTTTTAACCAATTCAAATTTTGTCTTCGTCAATGGAATTCCCGTACTAACAGATGTTAAAACAGGGGTGGGATTGTTTTTTGAAGATACAACTCTCGCGGTATGGAGTATTTTCTTTGTTGCTTTGATTCCAATTATGTTTCTAATTATGTTGGGAGAAATGCTGACCTTGAGTGGAAAGAAGAAGTCAAGAGCGTTTATTCTAACTTTATTGGTGATTTGGTTTGCTGCAATTGTAACGATTTCTGTGCTGGGAGCTAAAACAGGATTCGATTTTAAAGAAAGATACAGTTCTGTTGAGCGTCAAATCGTTCAGGTAGACTCTCTGGATTTACAAGTGAACTTATTTGAAGATGATTTAAAGATTTCCAATGAAATGGAATATAGTTTCGACAACTATTTAACTATAGATGAAGAAGAAATAAAAATGGGCTATTCAAGAATTGAAGTGTTAACAACTCCAGATTCTGTGTTTTATTACACTGTTGAAAGACGAAGCCAAGGTGGAACATTGAAAAATGCTAAAGTCAATTCTGAAGATGTTCGATATACCATTGAGCAACATGGAAATGTCTTGAATATTCCAACCCGTTATTCATTTCCTAAATCGAGTAAGTTTAGAGGTCAAAAAGTGACAGTAAAAATATATGTGCCCGTAGGAAAGCAGATTGTATTGAATGGGAATTTAGAGAATTACCCCCTAAAAGTGCACACCAGAACGCGTTTTTCAGACGATTTTATAGAACAATCTTCAAGGTGGACAGCAACTGATTTAGGAATGGAGTTTAAAGGTTTTTTAGACTAAAAAACCTTTAAATTGTGAGTTTAGAGATTTTTATTTAAATGATAAATGCAGAAGGGGGTTGGTACACACGAAGTCCCGACTGCATTCATCATTCATCCTTCATAATTATCAGACAAACATTTATTCACCCCAACCCACCACCATTTCCTAGCGTTTAATTATCTTTGTGTCAAACAAGAAAATAAGCATGGAAATTCCCAAAACATACGAGTCACAGAAGTCAGAAGAGAAATGGTACAAACACTGGCTGGAAAAAAATTATTTCCACAGTGAACCAGATGACAGAGAACCATACACCATTGTGATTCCGCCGCCAAATGTGACTGGCGTTTTACACATGGGTCACATGTTGAACAATACGATTCAAGATGTATTGATTCGCCGTGCAAGAATGCAAGGGAAAAATGCATGTTGGGTACCAGGAACTGACCACGCATCTATTGCCACAGAAGCAAAAGTGGTGAATAAATTACGTGGAGAAGGAATTAAGAAGTCCGACTTAACACGTGATGAATTCATGGAACATGCTTGGGAATGGAAAGAAAAGCATGGTGGAATTATTCTTGATCAATTGAAGAAATTAGGTGCTTCATGCGACTGGGAACGTACAACTTTCACGATGGATGAAAGCTATGCTGAATCTGTAGAAGATATTTTCATTGATTTATACAAAAAAGGAAAAATATACCGTGGCGTAAGAATGGTGAATTGGGATCCATCTGCAAAAACGGCACTTTCTGATGAGGAGGTAATCCACAAAGAAGTGAATTCAAAACTATACAACGTTCGTTACCAGATAGAAGGAACAGACCAATGGTTGACAGTAGCAACAACTCGTCCTGAAACCATTCTAGGGGATAGCGCTATTTGTGTAAACCCAAATGATGTTCGTTATGTAAACTTGATCGGTAAAAAAGCCATTGTTCCTATTGCTAACCGTGCAATTCCAATTATTCAAGATGAATATGTAGACATGGAATTCGGTACAGGATGTTTGAAAATTACTCCAGCACACGATGTGAATGACCACGAAATTGGTGAGCGTCACAAATTAGAAGTAATTGATATCCTGAATGCAGACGGTTCATTGAATGAAAAAGGATTGCATTACAAGGGAATGGATCGTTTTGAAGCGAGAAAAGCAATTGCTAAAGAATTAGAAGAAAAAGGATTCCTTGTAAAAGTGGAAGACCACATCAATAAATTAGGGTTTTCTGAAAGAACTGATGCAGTGATTGAACCGCGTCTTTCTTTGCAATGGTTCGTAGATATGAAAAACTTATCTGAACCAGCATTGGAGCACGTGATGAATGGTGACATTAAGTTCTATCCAGACAATATGAAAAACACCTACCGTCACTGGATGGAAAACATCAAAGATTGGTGTATTTCTAGACAATTGTGGTGGGGACACAGAATTCCTGCGTGGTATTTTGGTGAAGGAGACGACGACTTTGTAGTGGCG